>Ga0247610_10001567_pt1 | contig 28203 bp, 26 predicted proteins | sample 174DNAGHGhighgp2_FD_193483 | JGI IMG/M metagenome (GOLD analysis project Ga0247610, IMG submission 193483) | Sheep rumen microbial communities from Palmerston North, Manawatu-Wanganui, New Zealand - 1742 DNA GHGhigh gp2 | ecosystem: Host-associated > Mammals > Digestive system > Stomach > Rumen...
AGGCCATCTGCTGCGCGGCAATCGCACCACCAAACAGAGTGCTGAGGAATTCAATGCCTTCGAGTCGTTCAACTTTCCGCATCTGGTCGAGGCTGGCGTGAACATCATCTATCACGATGAACTCATCCTGAAGCCCGACTTCACGAAACCTATGATTCCCCATTTCCGCTTAGACAATAACGTCATCATCTTCTCGTTGTTCCCTGGCGTGCGCGAAGATTTGATACGCCACATCATCCACACTCCAAACCTCAAGAGCATCGTTATGCGCACCTTCGGTTCAGGCAATGCGCCCCAGAATCCCTGGTTGCTCAGTGCTCTGAAGGAAGGTACGCGCAACGGCAAGGTGATTGTCAACATCAGTCAATGCATGCAAGGAGCCGTCGAGATGGGACGCTACGACACGGGCTACCATCTACAGGAAGCAGGCGTTGTCAGCGGCTACGACTCCACGGTCGAAAGTGCCGTCACCAAACTGATGTTCCTCCAGTCTCACTACGACGACCCTGACAAGGTACGTGAGATGATGAAACGCAGCATCCGTGGCGAGATTTCCATTTAACAAAAGTTTTTGTTATCTTTTAAAGTTTGTACGCCTGCGATTACAGCTCGGCTTTACCGCAAAGTGAATCCAGATGACGTGCGCTTTCTGCTCTATCAATAGCTCATCGAAATCCTCGTTGTTCAGGTCTGAAATGTCTAACAGTATCGCTGCGTAGCGCAAAGCCTGTTCTATACCGATACAGCGGATGTCTACAGCGCAACCTGTTAAGTGGTTGCTCAATGTTGCCCCACCCACCGCTTTATTCACTTCTGGACTTCGGAACCCTGAGTTGATGATGATGGGGTCATCTCCTTCTCCATAGAGGTTGTTCCACCTTCTCCTCAGTTGTTCCAGCCAACCACAAAGGCGCTTTAAGTTCTTCACTTGTTCCTCATTCGGAACGTTCTCAATTCCCGTTTTCGTTTTGGTTAACTCCCCGAGCGTAAAGTGCTCGCTGAGTCTCATTTCTTCATTTCTCATTTTCATTTCTCACTTCTCATTCATCATTTCTCATTTAAATCATCAAGTCTTTGATGATTTTTTTGTATTTACCTTGTTTAATTCGCTCAATGAATCCGTGCATTACCCAGCGCTTACATTGCTGACTAGCTGGATTGTTCTCTATACCCAAGGCGTTCATCACATCTTTCGCAGTGAATACTTCGGGCAATGCCTTATAATTCTCTGCATTTTTCGAATTCTTCCTGCGGGGCACATACTCCCTTGCAGCGTTGTCCCATGAATCCTGCAACATCTGGCCGAAGAAGTGGTCTTGGAAGTAGATCACCGCATCGTACATCAGCGTGGAGAATTTGAGGTCGTCATCCGTGATTTCCAGTTTCCCCGTTTTCCTAAACTCTTCGTACTGGCGAGCCAGGATGCGAGGGATGGTCAACCACGTGGCATAGAACACGGCACGCTTGCGCAGATAGTCCAGTACATGGTCATCCGCAGCTTCCGCTTCTTGTGCAGATTGCTCGCAGAGGTCGTACACATGGTCGGTCAGTCTTTCGAGCGGCAGTTCGCCATGCAACTTCTCGAACCTATAGCCCCATTGCTTCATCGATTCGTTGGCCTCCCAATCCACGTTCTTCTTTTTGATCATCTGATAGCGTGCGGTTTCCATTGGGAAGATGCACACACGACTGCAGAGTCCATCGTTGATGTTACGAGGCGTGAACTTCTTGTACAATGAGACTTGCGTACCCGTAGTCACTGAATTCCAGAAGATGGGCAGAATGTCGTTGATGCTGTCGTTGTTGGCATAGTCCACGCCCGAAAGCTCGTTGTGGAAGGCTTTCAACTCCAAGTCATGCTTGCCAATCCAGGCACCACCCGATTGTGCGGAAATGCTGCTATCCAACTCTGAATCGAACATATACAAGTGCATCGGCATCACTTCGCCATCCACTACCTCTTTTGCTCGTTTCAAACGACGGAAGAAGATGTTATTAGATGTCTTCGTGGGCAGATAGCGAATCATTCCCTCAGGCTCCACCAACGCATCTTGCTTCTGTGCCTTCGATGAAGTTCCACGCTTCTTCTGCTCCTGCTTGTAGCGGGTTTCTTGCGCACGAACCTCTTCATCCTGTTCGCGCATGGCGCACATAATCTGGTCGTCCAGCGACTTGGCAAAGCCCTTACCCGTTGCAGGCTCACCGATAATCAATGCCTGCGGATTCATGCGCTGCTTGGCACCGTTGAAGTGCTTATACCAGCATCTTGTCAACAATGTGCAATACATGGCTCCCGAGACGAACACAGCCCCCAGCCAATTATGGCGGCTCACTCCACTACAGGCCTCGGCATAAGGAGCGCTAAGGAGAGGTTCCAGCCTTTCAGCGTACTGCTCGTAAGGGATGTTAACCTTGTCCACAACTCGCTCAGCTCTTGGGGTTTCGCTGGGCAGTACACCTGTACTTTTAAGCACCTCCTGCATTCGCTTGGGGATGTCTTTGTACATTCTTCGCTCACAAGCCGTATCAGCAACTCCCCTGACCTCTTCTTCTCCTCGCTCTCGGATGATGTCCTGTACAAATCTGCACTCCTTAAGTGCCCGAACGACCATGTCGGGCTGGTTGTCGCAGATATACCTAAGATCGAGAGCCAGTTGCAGCATTGTTCTGTGGCGGTCTCCAACGCCTGGGGCGCCACCTTGCGCGGTCTGCCACGCTTCGCAGATTGTTTTGTAACTAATTCCATGATAATTAAAGTTTTCGTCGTTATTTGGTGAGTCAACAGGGACTGGTTCGTGGTTCAGCATTGAATCATGACCCTGTCCCTCGTGATTCACCGCTGCGCTCTTCTTCGTAGCCTGTGAGCTACCGTTTCGATATAGAGCAGAAAATTGCTCATCGTACTCCTTGTCTTCATACGTAAATATCTCCTTGTCTAAATACATAATATCCGTTTCCTTGCAGATGAAGCTCATGCGCGATGCATCCTTGCAACTCTCATCCACTTCCACTCCAAGCACCTTCGCCATGGCATGCTGGTTGTCTATCAAATTGCCCCAATCATGACGTGCCTTGAACACGATTTTCAAGCCCCTGCCAGATGGCGTGATGTAGATGAGCACAATGCCCAGCTCCTCTAGATTATGAACCTTGAACCATGATTCATAAACCTCTTGTGGGTTCTCCACATGATCTACGTCCATTACTACCAGTCCGGTTAGCCTCGTTGCACTCTGCTTCCTCCACCTGCCTATCTTTCCAGCTTTCGACTCCGTTTCGTCAAACGTAGCCTGGAAGATAAATGCTGGCAACTTACGTTTCAGTGCAGCATCGTGCATCTCCCGATACTTGTCAATGTTCTCATTCCACTGCTCCGCCCTGACGAGCGCATAAAACTGCGCTTCGTCAACGGGCAAAGTAGGATTTGCAAAACTCTTCTGATAACAAAACATGGGCTACAGGCTTTGAAGGTCAGTGATGTGAAATCCATTCTCGTGGCGGTCGTTGTTCTCGCCCCATATGCGGTGCTTCCACGCACCCTTCACGATGTAGGGCATACCCTGCTGGTACTGCGTGTCTCGGTTCTTCGAGGCAAGTTCTCCCGTCATCTCCCCGTAGAACACATCGCCGCCCCGCTTCATCGTTACCCCGCGACTCTTGAAATACTCGGTTGTTCCGTCCTGTTTCTGATACTGGCGCTCAGCGTATGCGCCCACCGCTACAATTGTTACTAATGCTTCCATGTTAATTGATTATTTGATTACTGAAATTTAATGTTTCATGTTTCTGAAATTTAATGTTCACATGCTCTCTATCAGTTCTTTGTCAAACAAAGCACCTTTCGCCACTTTGGTCTCTCGATCAATGATGTGCAGAATACGAGGCAATCCCAGATTCTTATACACGCCAAGATACAGCTTGTATTTCTTGGCAGACTCCTTCACCCACCCGTTTTCCAACTGGTGAATCAGCGTGTCAGCAGGGCGAACATATCCAGGTTCGCGCGACTTACGCTTAAAGGCGTTAAAAGTCAGTCTACGTGTCTTCATGTCCAGTTTCATGGTACCTTCAATGGCTTTGCCTGATGCGAGTCGCTGCAGCAACTCTTCTGATATTTCAATGTGTTTTTTCATGATATAATGGTTATTTTAAAAGATTGTGCGTGTTATCAAGGTTAGGAGCATCTAGTATACTCTTTTCTTGCTGTATTTCTCCAGCAGACTCTTGGGCAGATTCCTGTTCAGCGCCCGTTCAATCTCCAGTCTCATAGAAGGTCTGATACCAGCCTCATTTCTCAGCACTTCGAAGAAGTCGTCAGCTGTGTCCAGCATATTCCTCACCTTCGTAAACCCATCCACGTCGACTATTGTTTCCTCGTCTATGTCGTCGAAGCTCACTATCATCGAGTAGTAGCCCAATCGTCGTGACGATTTTGGATTCTTGAACAACTGTATCTTCAACATCACCTCGCCTCTCTCCCAGAACAATCCGTAGTCTTTCATCTGCGACAGCAGTCGGGCTACATCGTTGTAGGGACCATTCACGTTCACTCTCAGGGCACATCCCAGCATTCTTACCACATCTACTACCGAAGGGCGCTCCCCTTCATCGCAGAGCAAGGTCATCTTCTCCTTGAAATCCTCCTGACTCACGTAGTCATCCAGACTGATGGCCTCCTTGCCTGGTGTGTCCAACAGCCATTGGGCTCTACCATCCATGTTCATACCCGCAAACATGCAGCGCAGCAAGTCGCAACCATAATTGTCATAAACAAATGTTCTCATCTTTCTTTTCTTTTTAAATGTTGTTGTTATTAATTGTTTGATAATTGTTCCTGTTGGTATTTGTCGAATCGTTTACACATCAACTTGAACATGGTGCGCTGAAACTCAGTTTTAAACGTGTGTCGCTCTTTCGAATACATATATTCTATCAGCGCCCCCATCATTTCCACTTTCATGTTCGTCGGGTTGAATCCCAGCATCTTGTCCAGTTTTACAGCCAGTTCTTCGTCCGTCCATTTCGTCAGCATACCCCTCAGCGCCAGCAAGCACTTGTCTGCAATGTCAGCCTGTTTGTCAGCCTCGTTTTTCAACAGGGAGCACCTGGCTTTGCTGTTCATCAGATCGTAGCTCAGTTTCTTCAGCTCCTTGTCCTTCTGTTCAATGATGCTTTCCATCTCTTTTATATCCATATTCCTTATTATTTTACGTCGCATCCTTCTTGCGACCTTAAAGCGTTTTTGTCTTTTGACGATGCGAAGGTAATATGTATTTTAAGGGATTCCAAGGACGCAAAACGTAGATTCCGGAAAACCTTCCGACATTATGCCCTTTTTTCCGGGAAACCTTCCGACTTTCCGCGTCTTGCCCTTCCAAAAGCATTCAAAAACCGCTTTACGATGTTAATCCTACGCCTTACCTCCACTTCTTTCGGGTTGTCAGCGAACGTCCAATTCGGGTATCTACCCCTTATCAATTTTATAGTATCATATAAGGATGTTTTTCCAGGCAGATTGTCAAAGCCCAACGATTTCAGATAAGAAAGATATTCCATCGGGGTGTAGAAGAAGGGAATGCCTTTCACCACTTCCTCATTCAATGCAACCATAATATAGGCATAGTCGTAGAAACGGTGTAATACGTCGCATTGGTTCAATTCGCGAATAGCACATGCCATGCAATAGTCCGCATCTATATCAGCCACACCACCCATTGTCTCACTCACCACCTCCACTTGTGGGCAGAGGCTCACCATTCCCATAAATCTCTCATACACGCTGTCTTCAATCAGTAATACAACTTCTTTTTTCATCTTTTCCAAGAATTGTGAGAGAGGAGATTGGGCCACTTTTCACTCATGAGACTCCCACTCATCTCGGTTAAACTTCAAAAAATCCGGACGCAAAGGTAAGAAAGGCAGATGAAAAACGTGCAAAAAAAGATAGGACAATGTAAGTGTCTTACAAAGTCCCATCTACGTTAGTCAATACAAGTTGTCTCACGAATCACAATTTAGTAAAAAACGTCACCAAATCGTGATAGGTTTTCAGATGATTATATGTGCAATTATCGGGATTGGTTAGTCTTTCGTATGTTGATCGTGCGCAACATACAGAAGGAAACTCCTTGTGGAATTCAGACCATGTTGGTCTTCTTATAACGCTTGCTTCAATAGCTGCCCTGATGGGCATTATAGCATCCATAGGTGTGGTACATCCATCAATCATTTTGTGAAGTCGTGCAATGATGTCCTCTCCTTGCGCTCTATATTTTATTGCGATTGCATCACGAAAGTCAGGCACCTTCTTTTTCTTCTTATACAACTCCCAGATATTATCCACCCCATGGAATTCCTCTATGGTCCTGGGCTTGTCCAACAAAGGCTCCATTACGGGGCGTAGGCTGAAGGGTATGGGGCAAAGTTCCCCTTCCTGTCTCATCAGCTTCACTTTCCAACCCTTGCTCTTCATCGCCAGATTAAGAGAAAAGGTAATCACCGCTACTACCTCTTTCAGCGATGATGGCACCTCGCTGTTGTCCTCAATCATGATGGTGGGTGTTTCCTGTCTACAATCCAAAATCACATAAAGATAAGGAAAACGAATCTGTGTGTTATCCTCAATATAATCTTTTGCTTTTCTATACACTCGCTTATTCGCCACTCTCATGATGAAAACATCCTTCTGCTTCGTGTTTTCATACTCATGATGATAGTGAGCATTCAAATTAGGGTCAGACAAAAAGTTTCGTCTCACTTCTTGGAAGTCCTTGTCCATCACTTCGGCAAGGGCTTCCCTGCCCGATAAACAACACTCTCTCCCAAGACTTAACTGCACTGCCTTGAATTGGCAGTTAAAAACGTTATAAGTGTTCATAATAATAACTTATATTTTATGTTGGTTAGTTTTTGGATATCCCTTTTTACGGGGTATCTGTAGTTTTTTCAATTCTCTGCTTTCTATTGGGATTCCGAAGATATCATCTTTTCCAATCATTTGTTTTAGTATTTACGGGCTCATATTTCCTTTTGTTTTAGTTTAACATTAGTAGATTATTATAGAAAATCTCTCAAAAAACTTGCATTTTTGAAAAAAAGTTCCTATCTTTGCATCGTCAAAGGTTTACTTTTGACTATCCGGGCAGAATCCCGAGAGGGCAAGACTATATCGACACTACCCAATTAAAAGAGCCTCAATTGAGGCTCTTTTAGTTTTATCGAAGATATCTCTTCATGAACATTTTAATGTATGAACGTCCTTCCACAAATCGTCGTGAAACTGATAAGAACTTATTCCCTTCGGATTGGGCAGGATATAAACACGATATCCATGCTCCACAGCCAGACCCCTCCAAGAATCTTCCGCAGCCATCATTACGGAACCATCCTCTTCGCCCAGCCATTCGTATCCTATTATGTCTATGTTTTCTGCTATTTCCATAATCGATTTGCAAAGGTAACACTTTCCTCCCAATCTACCAAAGCCTTTGCGTAACAAATTACGTCGATTAAAACAATATCTTCCTTCTTCCCTCTTCCTTCTTCCCTCTTCCTTCTTCCCTCTTCCTTCTTCCCTCTTCCACCTTATTATAAAAAAAGAGCCACACGATGGTGGCTCTTATAGATTAGAATAAACCAGGTGTCTAATTCATACTTATAACAATTGTAAAACTGCTTCTGGCGAAGCCTCCATTTTAGTGATGGCGCACACGCCTACGCCCATATCCTTCACGCTGGCTCCAAGCAGATATACATCATCATCAATAATCAAGAAGCGGTCGTGGCTTTTATGTGGCAATTGCACGAAATTGATTTCACGATACTGCTCATTATGTTTCTTCAAGTCAACTTGGAAAGATTCATAATAGCGACTATGAATCGTAGCCAAAACATCTTCTGCCCGTTTATCTAGCAGCGATAAAACACGATCGTCCACAAAATTGTCTATCAACACAATCCTTTGTTTCGCACTCCTTACCAAATCAGAAACAAACGCCCATGCATCCCATACGCAACCTGTGCCAAATATCTGTTCTGGTAGGAGTTTAGGCGAATTATCGTCCATCTTGTTCATCAGAAGGTTGATTTTATCGTCAGTCTGCTCCATCCATTGCTTGTTCTCAAGCTGCTGCCTTTCCACTCTATCAAGACGCTGGAAGATGTGTGCATTAGCTGACAAGTAACGACGCATACCAACAAAAGCATCCATAATCCTAATACTGGTGTCAACAGCTTTTTGACTAGTCACTACTGCCGATAGCATCGATATACCTTGTTCTGTAAAAGCGTAGGGAGCCGAAGAAGAGTGTTTTAAGCTCTTGAACCGGTCACAATTTGTGACCAGTTCCTTCATTTCTTGTTTTGTCAGTTGGAATCTGAACCTTTCAGGGAAACGAGCAACGTTTCTTTTTACCTTTTGGTTTAGAACTTTTGTTTCCACCTTGTATAGCATCGCTATGTCCCTGTCTATCAGCACTTGTTGGTCTCTGACAACAACTATCAATTTTGTGATATCAATATCTTCTGCAGAGGAAATTTCAACCACATCATCTAACCGGTCGCATTTTGCGACCAGTTCATTGGACTGGTCACATTTTGTGATAGGTTCCTCTTGGTTTTCTTTCTTCTTAATATTCTTTTTGGCCATATCGGTTTAAAATTTCATGCAAAGGTACTACTTTTTCTCGAATCTGGCAACACCCTGCGTAATTATTTATATAACATTGTGCCTGTGGTCATATCTTCCTTCTTCCCTCTTCCTTCTTCCCTCTTCCTTCTTCCATCTTCCTTCTTACTTCTTCCACCTTATTATATAAAAAAGAGCCACACGATGGTGACTCTTTGGTAGTTCAGATGTCGATTCTTTTATTTATGTGAGACAGGGACCAGTCCCCCTGGTTCCTATTGTTTTTCAAATGTTCAAGAAGTCCCATATATTTGCAATTTAATATTTACTTAGTTTGTTGAACAGACTACGCGAGTTCAGAGATATCTTATTACCAGGTATATTCTTTATATATTCGGGGTCACAAACCACAATTAACTTGTGTCTTGCTCTGCTTACAGCGACATTTAGTAACCTCTCACCAGCATTACCATGATATAATCTTCCAATCTTATTTGGCTTGCCGCTTTCCATATCAAAACAATCAACCATATCAAAGATGATTATATCACATTCTGAACCTTGGAAAGTATGAATAGTACCAATCTTTATTCGACTGTCAAAATCATCATCATAATTACGTTCAATCTTTAATGCCCGAAGAAGTGATACTTGACCTTTATAAGGAGTGATTACACCAATCGTGAAATCAGCATGCCTATTTTGAGACAATATATCCAAAATACTCATGACATTTTCTGCAAACACCTTATTTTGCCTGGTTCCTCCCTTTGTATATCTTACAGCACCATCTGTGACTTTCTTTAATGCAATCACTTTCCTTGGGAATGGCTCAGCGTTGATAATGTCTTCGTTTTCTTTAGCATCAGGAATCAATTTGCCTTGATAGAATGTCATATTAATCAAGTCAACTATTTTCTCGTTTGAACGTCGTTGGGTTAGCAATTGGAATAACGCTGGATGATCTGTGTCCCTAATATTAATTTCAGACATTTCAAATACACTATCCACCAATAGGGCATCCTTAACCATTGATATTGGAGATAGCTGTTGAAAGTCACCAACCAATATAAGTCTTTTGGATATATTATGACCTAATGTCAATAGACTTGGCATAGCCATCATACTTGCCTCATCAACTATCAAATTATCAAATTTGCTTTCATACAGATTTTTACTTAATATGAAGTTTGATATCGTTGAGAATACTAATCTAGAATTCTTCACCAAGTATTCAGTATGTTCCCTTAATTTTTCACGCAGCTCTTTATTCTCTGCTTTCAGGACGATGGATGCCTCTGACTTTTCCATCTTACGCTCCTTCAGCCTTATAATCTCTTCTTGATTTTGCCTTATTTTACCTCTCAAGGTCTGAGTCCACTCATCTTTGGGAAATAAATAGTCAGTGGCTAATATACGACTATCCATCGACCTGCCAGCACGGTAGATATTTCCTGGTTCAATCTTTTCATCATCTATAATATCCAGTAGTTTGCAAAGCAATTGGTCTACAGCAACATTAGAAAGACAGCAGACTGCAGTTCTATCCTCACCTAACTTATAAAGAGCATAAAGAATGGATGCCAAAGTAAATGACTTACCAGTTCCGGGAGGACCCCAAATCAGAGATAGGTCATTGTCCATAGCTGCAAGAAAGGCTTCCTTTTGCGAGTCGTCAAGTCTCTTATAATATTCAAATGGGACGGGCTTGTGAGGAACCTTATTGATGTCTTTTGTTTCTTCAAAAAAGAACTTGGCAAAAGGCAGGTCTTCATTGATACCGTTTTCTTTTAGGTTCACAAGTCTTTGCTTTAGTCCCTCCAATATAAATGTTGAATCAAATAAAACCCTGCAATAAGATGCTGGATTTACATATCTATTCGTTGTGAAGAAAAGAGTTCCTGAAATAAAATCAAAATCTAATGCTTCACAGTTTAATTCTTTATCGTATACTTTTAAAATAAAAGGATCACCCTCATGAATATTGGGTTCCTGGCCTTCATTCATCGTTAGTCTAACCTGATAGATATATGCTTTCCCTTGTTGGCGTACCAGAGTCAAGTCATTTCCTTTGAATGATTCCAAATTCCTAGGATCGCTTTGTTCTTCTATCTCCTTATTAAGCGCTTTTATGGTATCTCTTATTAAACTGTCTGTTGTATAGTCGCCATCATCCTCTTCCTCTTCTATTCCAAACAGTTGTGGAAAATCTCGTTTGATTTTATCTTCATCAAAAGAGAATTTCGACTCATGAGTAAAGTAAATGTCATTTTCTGTTTTTACCATACTCATAAGGTCAATTCTCATATCACTACTCTTCTCATAATCAAAGAGAATATTAGCCCATTGATTATGCATATACGCCTTAGAGAAGAGATTTTTTTTAATTACCTTCTTTACGCAGTATTTAAATAAATCCCTTGCGGTATTACTTGCTGGCTTATCGTCCGCTATGTAGTACTGTTGCATTCTCATAGGCTATTCAGTTATGCTGCCAATACTATTGCAGCAAGGATTCCTAATCCTTCCACAACCATCTTGCCATTCCACGAATTATCAATTAGCTTGTGCTCGATGATGTATTCCCTCAACTTCGTGCGCCAAACCTGATCTTTCAATAAAAGCCATAGCTCATCATCGAAATAGGCAAAAGAAACTTCATCCTTCAGCCAACGCTTTGATGGAGTTACATTTTCTTGTGGTTTCTCCGCTAAATGTAAATGCCAGAATCCATCTGTCTGTAGATGCCAGAAAGGATTAGATATGTCTGTAGGCTTATCAAACTGTGAATTCTTCATGTACTTTCGCATCAGCATTTCATATCGTTCCTCCAGCCAATCATTCAACAGGAATGCATTCTTAATGAAAACTGCTGAATCAATTCCATCAATGATAGCGAGCAATAACACGGGCTTGGCAACAATAACCTCACCTCGTATCTTTGCCTGCTTGATATTCATGATGCGTTTAGTATAATTGGCAAAGCATTTCTCATAGAAATATAACCATAGGTCTTCCCTATGTATCTTTCCATATTCCTTCTCCAGACGTTCAATGTTCTCAAGCTGGACTTTGCTGATAGGCAGGTCCAGAGCTTTCAACATATCCACAGTCTCATACGCTTTATCCAATTCGTTCATCTATAAGAATGGCTCTAATCGTCCAATAACACTTTCTCTATAACGAGATTCAAATTCAATTCGCGATTTATCATCTTAAGAACCTCATACTTCTTGTCTGTATCTAGAAAAGTATTAACATAAAGTCCTGGCTCTATTTCACGCTGATAGGGATGGTATTGTTCTTTTTCGTGCAACTCTTTAGTAATAATATTCTGCCCAAGAGCCATAATTCCCAACCTTTCTACATTTTCAGCTCCAGCATACTTGATTACGTCAAAAAAGGTATTGGCAACTATTTTTTGACATGATACTCGATTGTTGGGGAACACAACTCGAATAATGAATCTTTTCTTTCGATAGTTATGTTCATCTGATGCAGGGATCAAATTCCCACTTTGAGCTACAGATTCTGACAATAGTATATCTAATCCTGTTTCTTTGGAATAGACGACTTTCATATTGAATTTGTTCCTCATCTTTTGTACCATTGGTTCCAATTCCTGTTTTATAAGCGGAATGATTTCATCACGAAGACAATCCTTCTCCATCTGAGCAATGGCATTTAGCTGTTCTTTACTGACTGGAAGTCCTAAATTTTCCAACATGTCTACTGCTTCATATGCTTTATCCAATTTCTCCATAATCACAATTTAAATTAGGTGTGTAACTTTAATTTTCTGCCAATGTTTACCAATTCCAAGAGCCATGTTTGCTGCATCCTTGGTAATTAGCTCACCCTTCTGCAGTCCAGCTATAGCTTGCTTTATTTCTTGTAATGCAGAACCAGAAACGCCAAATAAATCCTTAATCACAACATCGTTCTGCTGCTGTTGTTTCATTATCAGAGGATACTGGGCATTTGCATAGAAGTCGAAATGTTTACTCTTAAAACTCTCCATATTCTGAGTAGCAAGAATAATACTCATTCCTTTGTTTCTTCCTACTGCTATCAAGTTCTGTAGAGGCTTGTTCTCAAAACCAAGCATATAATGAGCTTCGTCAATAATCGTGAAATGTCTTATTTCAACACGCTCATCGTTTGTTGCTTGTTTTGGAAGCTTTTCGTATATCGTGTTAAGTTTTGAAATGACGAAATAAACAATAGCCTTTGCCATGATTCCGTCTTTTTCAAAACCACCCAAATTGATGATATAACAATTCTTCATTAAGTCAATTTTATCTTCGTCAGCAAAGATCTTGTTACGCACAAGTTGGCTTAAAACAGAAATCACACTATCTGTGTCATCCTGTTTCTTTTGGGGCAACAATTCAACATAATTTTCCAATACCTGCGCAAAAGTAACAGGTTTCAGATTATTATCTTTATAGGCATTAATAATAGCCTCACTTAGTCTGTTGTCCATATTAGCGCTAATTCTCGCAGGAGAAATAGCACTCAGTGCTGATGCTAACGACGTGGCATATAAATTCACCTCATTGATAGGTCTTCCACTGAAATCTTTAAATGGGGTAAATGGCAAGGGTTCTTTGATGGGATCAAGGATTGCCGATTTATCCGTGTCGAAGTGCTGAAGCCATGAGGCATTTGATGGGTCTGAGAATTCACCTTTGTAATCAAACAATAGGAAGTTAACTGGATAGTGAGTGTCAGAAGAAGCATTTCTAATCTGATTAATTATTAATGAAATCAGATTAGACTTTCCTGAACCAGTAGTACCAGCAATCAATATCTGTGTATTGGCTATCTCTCGACTATTAATGTCAAGGCAGGCATCCATGCCATTTTCGAATTCTCCAATCCTAAGATTCAGTTCTGGAATGTCTGTTAGCAAACGTCCTGCACGAAGTGGAACGTATGTCAGCCACTCGTCAATTCCTCCTTCTTTCAGCAGAATATCCCTGCCTCGAAGTATCTCTCTACCAATCACCCTACTGACAAGAAGTGGAGAGGTCCAGTCAGCCTCTACATCATGATACCGTAGTTTTAATAAAATCTCGAACATGGTACCAATATCAGACTTCGTAAAGAATGTTGTGGCATATGGGGTGTTTGACTTTGCAAGATTATATTCATTCAAATCATCAATTCTTCTTGGTGATTTATCACTTAGTCCTGCCAACAAGCAAATTCGCAGTGCTACACTATGATTCAAAGTTACAGGACGTATCTTGTCTGAGTATTCATCGAGATTGATACGCTGTTCCAATGCTGCCTTGACGTCTGCAATACGCTCATGCATTCCTACAATAGCAGTCACGCCTCTAACGGTCAATAAATTGATGTTACTCATAGTTCACTAAGTTTTTGTCCAAAGTAATCCTCGGATATGGTGGTACACTGGTTTTCTTTATCTCGATGTAATGTATAGGCTTTAGCCACATAAGCTTCTATCTTTTCAAAATCATGCTCTGTGGTGATTTCAGTATCAGTACTGAGCAAGATGGTTTGATGTGCCAAGTCGGGGAAGTATTTCTCCAATATCACTTCGCGACTTTCCTTGTCAAGTACCCCCATCACAGTATCAATCATTACTGGTGGTTCATAATCGCCAAGGTTATATAGCACTTTCAATAACACTTGCATAACAGTCTGCTTAGCGCCTGCATTGAGTTGGCTCAAATAAATCTCATTACCATTCTTATGATATATCTTAAATGAGATGTCGTCACTATCATCTGCAGATAACTCCACTCTTCCTACAACACCCGCATAAACTATCAGATTAATGTTAAGTTGGTCACGCATCATTCTCTCGATGCTGGCTTTCTTATTTCTTAATAGTTTGGCAGATAGATTCTTGAAGAAGTTAGGCAATATGCAGAGCATATCATATTGTGGGTCTGGTACCTGAGGAATATCATAGTCATAGGTTTTGATTTTTTTCTTCATATCCTCTACTTCGCCTTTCTTCGCATCAATAATACCCCTCAGTTCCTTGATTCTTGCTGTATTCTTATCATAGAGTTCCAAGAAGGTGTAATCGCTGCCATTCAGTGTTTTCTGATATTCCTTTAACTTATCTCTCTGTTTAGGCATTTGAGCAATCTCCTGATTCAGTCTGTCTCTCTTCTCATCCAATGAAACAAAGGGATTATCGACTGCATTAGAGATAAGTTTGTCTAAGATATCAATCTCAGATGATGTAAGATATGAGTACTTATCTTCCACAGCATTAGCTTTTTCTTGTTGAAGTTTCAACTCATTTATTAATGAAGGAATATCTATAGCACCAGCGCTGATATAGCGTTCTTCTATCAAGTGTACCAATTGTTTTGTTATGCCCTCAATCTGATTATCTGTCAACATATTGACACGTGCATCCTTAACTTCTTGCTTAGCTTGCAGAATAACTTCTATCTCTGTTTTAATGACACTTGCCAACTTTGGATATATCACCTTGGTTTCCAAATCTCTTGCAAGTATTTCTATATCTTGACTGTACTTGCTTTCTTCTTCAACAGTATTCTTGATGGCTTGCTCCAGCTTGCCCATCATCTCACGAGTTACCTCGTCAGCATCCTTGCCTCCTTTAACCTGATCATATTGTTCTTTGTTATCATTGGCATAATTAAGGGCTGCAGCAAATTCATCATTCAGTTTATCAATTTCTTCTTCCAACAATTGTTTGTCGTTTGTTAGTTTTGAATATTCCTCGCGTATCTTGTCATTTTGCATACGCTCAGCTTTCTTCTCTGCCAGCAAGCTCTCTGATACTTTTCGTAATTGAGCATATTTATTGAAACCCATTACCGAATTGATATTCTTCATAATGAGCTTATTAATTTGCTCTTCCTTTACCAAATCAGATGTCTTCATAGCATCAAAAAGGAAATAGTTGCTTAATTCCGCTGGCAGATTGGCAGCAATTATCTTATTGACTATGTCCTCATTGCTTGCACGCTCAGAAGATGGAGTACCAGAACCATATGTAAACTGATTACCTCCCATGGATAAAGTTACAGACTCCAGTACTCTATTGTCTTCCAACATATAGGCTCTTCTTAAACGATATTGTTGTTCTTGATTGAGCACCATCCCAGAAAACAGTATTTCCAATACAATTTGTTTTCTATCCATTCCTTGCTCGTTTTTTACACCAGCATTAAAGAGCTCTTCAAAATGACGAGCATTCTCAATCTTCAAACCATATAGTGCATGATAGATGGCATCAAACAGCGTCGTTTTACCACAACCATTACCACCACCAACTAGTATGATGGGCCTTTCGTCTGTTACCTCCAGATTCAAATCAAGACTTTTATAGGTCTTATAGTTCTCGGCATGTATCTTCTTGATTTTCATAAACTATAGGTTTTTAAGAGCTTTTTTCACTATCTTGGCCAGCTTTTTCTCCTCTACAACGTTTTGGTTATTACGCTCTTCGTTATAGGGTTTCAGAATATATTCTTTCAACCATTCTGCATCAATATCAGCTTCTTGGCACGATTGTTCTATCAATGCCATATCTTCCTTACGCACGCCAAAATGCAGAAATGTACTGTCTATACCTTTTCTCATATCTATATTGGTTTTTAGTTATACATATTGATCTGGAAAGAACGAGTCCCATCCTACAACATCCTCCGTTGTATCAATGTGGAAACGTGAATAATGCCATACATCATTCTTCTCAACAATGACACCACCCAGCAGACCTTTGTCTGCCATGTAGTCTATCAGAGTATTGTGTTTGTTGGGAGCCTCAGAGTCGCTATTCTCCGTCTTGGTATCAAACAGGAACACCTGACCGTTCTTCATCCTTACTATAAAGTCCACATAAAACAGCGCTTTTTCTTTTTGCGAGTTCTCGTAGGGGATGCTGTAGTGCTGCTTACCCTCGTCGCCATTCTTATACCACCAGTCGATATATGTCTTGTTCGCCTCCAAGAATTCAGAAAAACGACGCTCTGGTGTCGATACGCTATTCAGTTCGATAAACGGCAACAACGCATGCTCCTCTACCTTAGGCATTACGTGATGGGTACTTTCCTTGTAGAGTCGTTCTACAGGGACCTCCCATGTATATTGCTCAAAGGCACGTTCCTTAGCCTTGCGTTGGCGTTCAAGCAACTTGCGTTCATAATTTGCCAAAGCCTTCTCGATAATTTCCGTAAACTTGGGTTTGTTGGCATGAAAGAGTATCACCTTCATGGCATCCGTCTCAAACAACTCAAAGAGTTCTTCCATTGCCTGAAGCAGATAACCAGCCAACACGTCTGTACTATGTGCCTTTTCGAAACTACCTAATAGCGAACGGCAGTAGTCAATATAGATACGACGCACCTCACCTGCACTTTTGGCAAACTCATGCTTGCGACCTTCCACATCTATGATGCCAAGTTCATTCTGAAAGACTATGTTCTCAGGTACTGCAACTCCAAGACGCAGCACATCAAACTTGATATGTTGGTTCTGTTCAATCTGCTTCCTGTTTTGTTCTGCTACATTCTGCGAGGGTTCTGGCTCCTGTGTCTCTTCATCATCAAAGCTGAAACTGAACTGTTGCCACTTTACCAGCCAGTTGCGGCTGAAACAATCAATGAGTTCCTTCTTGAAGTCTGGCCCAAGTCGATTACGGTCTGAACTCTTATAGACGCTGTAATACGACTTCAATGCTACATTCTGTAACTTGTCTCTGCGAATAGCCTGTAGGGCATCTTTGTTCAGATAGTCCATATCTTCAGCCACTATCTGTATCTGGTCTTTGCTGATGTCTGTATAGACGTAGCCCACGTTCAGCAGGTCGTTCTTATAGAACTTCTGCTCTGGCATACGCAGAATGCGACCTACTGTCTGAATGGTGAACTGATTGCTCTGCAGTTTTCTGAATATCAGTAGTACAGCAGCACGTGGACAGTCCCAACCCAAGGCAATGGCCTGCTTAAAAAGTAGTACTTCTGTCATATTGTCTGGCTGTTCAAGTCCCTCAAGATTCTCCTTTTCACTTGACAACCAAACAGCGAGTTTCTTGTTGTCTGTCGTAATATCCTTGATTTCTCTCAGATAGGTCTTCACCTGATCTGCAATAGCAGCATCCTCTGAGGTCATACTTTCGCTTGTATCATTGGGCAACTGAATCAACAACAGCGGGTTGATATTAGTGTCCTCTTTCTTGTAAGCCTCAGCCAAAAGTCTACGTTTCTCCAAAGCACATTGAATCAAGTGGATATTCAGTTCATTCTCGTCATTATACCCCTTGGTAATATCAGGGTTCAGCACCACCTGCTTCTTGATCATTTCTTCTTTTACCACCTCTTCACGACTAACTGTCACAATATGGTCTGAACCTGTCTTAGGTGTAGCAGAGATGCGAATCTCAACCTTGGGGTTAATCTTTTGAAGCACTTTGGCGCTCTTGTCTGCTGACTTCGACCAGAACAGATGCTCCTCGTCAATAACGACAATAATAGGCAGTCCTTGTTCTTCTTGTGTTCTGCGAGTTATCTCATATAGTGACGCATTCTGCTCAGAGTCGCGCACCATCACGTTCTTTTCCTTGTTGATGCTCTCCCAGTTAACAAACAGTATCTCACCTGGCTTTATCGTGCCCTCACTCTGATCTATCTCATCGTACATCACAGGCTTCAGCAGTCGGGTCTCCGTAAAGTAGTTCTTCATTTTGAAATAACTCTGTTGGTGCAACTTATTGGGAGCTATCCAAATGAAGGCTACCTGCTGGTAAGGACTGTCACCACGACTCTGCAACTCCTCCGTCAGGTCTGCCAGCATCTGTGATGCCATCACCGTTTTACCAGAGCCTGTAGGCGCTTTGAATATCAACGTCTTCCTGTGACCGTTCAGTCGCAGCAGATCGATGGTCATATCCACCAACTGGCGCACATATTTTTGCTGATATTTTATTTCTTTCATGACTCGCCTCCTTCCCCTTGGTCAGCAAACATATCCTGATACACAGGAGCAACGTTTGTCTCTTTCTCTTCCTCAAATAGTTTCTCTTTGCGCTTGGGCAGCACCTTTTGATAGGCATCATAGATAGCTGCTGGCAAAGCCACCAATTCTACCTTATCTTCAACTTCAATAAAGTTATCAGTAAATGCATAACGTCCAGGCGAGAATACGTAGATTTTTAATCGTGACTTGCCAAAGTCCATACTCTTAATTTCTTCAGCTATCTCGTCTATCAGTTCCTCACGATAGATAATTAGCATGTACTTCTGTCCGTTGCTGAAATATCGAGCTAATTGCGGTTTCAGTTTAAACCGTCCGAAAGTATTCTGCTCCTCATACAGGTCTTCCTTGATGCACAGCAGGTCAGTAGCCGCAGCCACTAAGTCGCGCATGTTCTTCTGAGTCCTGTCGCGAGAGATGTAGTCTGTCTTGTAGTAGCGCAGCGTGTTGCCTTTCAAGCCAGCCACTTCCACACCCTTTGGAGTTGTATAGCCATTGATTACTCGCTTGTTACGTTCATAGGTAACTTCTTCACAGATATTATTCTCGTTGTTTGTCACAAGAATGCATTGCCTATGCCCTCCATCCTCTGTATTCAATTGCATCGTCGCGTGGAGGGTGGTGCCAGAGCCGGCGAAGAAGTCGAGGATGGTAATACTATGATTGTTCCAAAATGGCATCTTAACTAAATAACTTACTAATGTCGTTGGCTTTGCATAATTAAAGTCGTCACCAAGTCCGACATTGGCAATCTCTTTTTGAGCTTCTTCATTTGTAGCAACCAATACTTCTTCATCTATTATATTAGAAGGAACTTTAGTTGCTTTTTCAGACTTCTGATACCTAATGGAAAATTGCTTTGACTTTATAACGAAATATGTTCCTTTTGTAACTTCTTCCAGTAAATTTGCTTGAGACCATTTGAAGTGTGCTCGTGCCTTAAATGGATATTTATTCTTTCCATTTTCTACATGGACTTCATCAATAAGCTCAATTTTACGTTCACTGTTCATTGAGTATAAACCATCCTGAATATTAAATAGAACGCTTCCCGTTGGAAATTCCAAAATACCAATAGGGTTTCCACCATTTAATAAGGGAGCATCTCCACCATCTACATAACCTTGGGCAAATGTCCTACCTTGAATGTTCTGCTTTTGATAACAGAGAACAAATTCTAATTTCCTCCGAATTTTATATGATAGTGCAGGAGGGGTAGCAGTTCTTTTCCAAAAGAATGAACCAACAAATTTATCTTCTCCAAACACTTCATCACAAAGTAGCTTCAAGTTCGCCTGTTCGTTATCATCAATCGAGATAAAGATAACGCCCTTGTCCGACAGCAGCTTCTTGGCAATCTTCAGTCGTTTGTTCATGAACGAAAGCCATTTGCTGTGACGATACGAGTCTTCTGTATCTACAAAAGAGTCGTTATAAACGAAGTCCTTATTGCCCGTATTATACGGCGGATCGATGTAGATGACATCAATCTTTCCCTCATGGGTATAACTGAGGGCAGTAAGAGCCTCCAGGTTGTCACCCTCAATCAGAATATGATTGGGGGCATCCGGTTCGTCACTCAATATCGCCTTGTCCTTCACTTCTCGAAGGACGGGCAGTTCATCACGTAGTCGTTCTTCTACGTCCTCTGGTTTATCTTCCCACACCAGCCCATACTTCTTGTGCTGGCGAAGCAATCCAATAAGGTTGCTGCGTTCTTCTGTAGTCAGACCTTCTAAAGTCTGCAATTTGCTGATAAGTTCAGCTTTATTAATGGTACTGCTCATGATTGTGCCCTCCAAATCTTTAGGGTACAACTCATCATTACAGCCACATAATCTATCTTTTTCATTCGGGGTAGAACTATTTTGTTTTAGATTCGTGTCTTATGTCTCTTTGTGGGCATAAAGAAAGCGTACACCTCTTTCTTCATAGCATCGACACGAGCGCCGTTCTACCCCTAGAACTTTTGAGGCGCCAAGCAAGAAACTACGAAGTGAACATGTACGCCTTATCAAGGCGTATCGTCCTTCTTCTAAAGTTCTTGCTTTTGTAATTGTTATGGGGTAGAACTATTACGCGTGTCGAACCTTTCAGAATTTAGATACTGCTATCTACTCTGCCCACGATGTCCTGCAAAGTGCCCTTGCGAACACTATGCATTTGCAAAGATAGGGAATATATTTGATATAAGCAAATAATGTGGGAGGAAAGTTGCAAAAATACAGGGGATAGACACGAGTAAGTTTCGTACTTTTGTACTTTGTACTTTTGTACTTTTTGCCATATTTTTATTGATGATTGTTGAAAGAGTAGGAAGAGATTGTGATGATTTTATAATGTAAAGAATTAATTGTTAAATATATTAATACTTATATATAATTATAATTATATATAAGTATTGTTTTCGTTCTTGGATTTTTGAAAACGGGAAAAAGTACAAAAGTACAAAGTACAAAAGTACAAATCGAGGTAAGGAGTTGTCTTTTCCGTAGGGGTTATATATCCCGTAATGTACTGCACAACCCGTCAGGATGATTTTTTTGAAAAAATTGGCAAAAAAATACCCCCTAAAAAATGCAGTTTTTGCTTATTAAATTTGGAATCGGCTTTAAAATGTTGTACCTTTGCATTGTCGAAAAGGGAGATAAAATTTACGCTCTGGGCAGCGAGAAAATTTTTCTAGTGCACGAGGAAATATTTCTCTAAGCAAATGGCAAGAATGAAGTCCACCTGTCGGCAGAGAGAATTAAACTTAATAATTAATTAAAAAACACAACAAATTATGGCAATGAAAGTAAAGGCAGTAGAGAAGCTGCTGAAGTTTGACAAGAATTCTGCAGGCGTGTACCGCTATGTGATGAGTCCCGAGATGTACTCGAGCCTGAACCAGAAGAAGGTGATCAAGGAGGCTGCCCTGCGCAGTGGCGTGAGTCAGGGTGTGATGCAGGCCTGCTGGGATGCCGCTGGCGAGGTAATCAAGGCATGGGCAACCGAGGGCCACAGCGTGGCACTGCCCGGACTGGGTACCATGCGATTCGGACTGCGAAGCAAGTCCGTGGAGGACGTGAACAAGGTGAAGTCGAACCTGATTACCAGCCGTCGCATCATCTTCACTCCTGACACCGAGCTGAAGGACGAGCTGAAGAACACCAGCGTAGTCATCACCTGCTACGACCGCGACGGTAAGGAGGTGAAGCGAGTGACCAGCACCGACGACGCAGAGGTGGAGGATCCTGAGAACGAAAACGCTAACCAAAACGAAAACGGTGGTAGTGGGTCGAACACGAATGACACGAATGGCACGAATGGTGGCGGGTCTAATTCGAACACGGATGGCACGGATCCAACGGATAACGGTGGTGACAACACCGGAGGCGACAACAACGGTGGCGGTGAAGGACCTGGTTCAAGTGGTTCGATGAACTAATCAGGAGTGAGGTATGAAGAAGAATCGACTGATTGAGATTGCAGTGAAGATGGTAGTAGCTGCACTCACAGCCTTCCTGACGGCCATTACAACGACCTCGTGTATGGGACACGGACCGATCGCTCTTTGAGCGAAGTGAAAAGTGAAAAGCGGAAAAGTGAAAAGTGAAAAAAGGCTCCTCATTTGCGAGGGGCCTTTACATTATCCATAAAGAAGTCGATACATTGTTGATACAGGTGGTTGCGAGTGTTTCCTCCATAGATGCTATGGTTGCGATTGGTATAGACCAATTGGCGGAAGTCCTTGCCCTGCTGCACCAGCGCTTCAGTATATTCGGCGGTATTGCGGAAATGTACATTGTCGTCGGCCATTCCATGACACAGCAAGAGTGCTCCGTGAAGTTTGGCAGCACGACTGATGGGGCAGTCGTCATAGCCAGCAGCATTCTCCTGAGGGGTGCGCATATAGCGCTCGGTATAGACGGTGTCGTAATAGCGCCATGAGGTGGGTGGTGCGATGGCTATGCCGGCACAGAACACTCCCCTACCCTCGGACAGGGCCATGAGCGTGTTGAACCCGCCAAACGACCAACCCCAGATGGCAATGCGACGCTTGTCGACATAGGGCTGCTGACCGAGCCACAGGGCGGCTTCTACTTGGTCGTGGGACTCGAGTTGGCCCAGTTTCAGATAGGTGCACTTCTCGAACTCGGCACCACGTCCGCCAGTGCCTCTATTGTCGACACAGACGCAGATGAAACCTTGTTGGCAGAGGTATTGTTCGAGCAGGGCACCACGACCCGCCTGTCCGATGTTCCAGGCATTCTTGACCTGCTGGCTGCCTGGACCGCCATACTGATACATGACCACGGGATATTGCTTCGTGGGGTCGAAATCGACGGGTTTCAGCATCCATGCGTTCAGCTGCACGCCATCGGCCGTCGTGATGGTGAGCAGCTCTGGTTGGCCGAGCTGATAGTCGCCTAACAAGTCGCGCAGAGATTGATTGTCGACCAGCGTTTCCAGCACCTTTCCCTTGTTATTGCAAAGGGTGCAAACGGTGGGGGTATGCATATCGCTCCAGGTGTGGAGGAAGTAGCGGTAGTTGTTGCTGAACAAGGCTGTGCTCCACCCTGCCTTCGGGGTCAGACACTCGCGCTTGCCATTCTTATGGGCTACCCATACTTGCTGTTCGGTGGCTCCGTTTTCGTGCGAGGCATAGTAGGTGTCGCCCGTCTTTTCGTCATATCCATACACGGCACTCACCTCGTAATTGCCATCTTCTATCTGACGAATCAGACGACCGTTGAGATCGTAGAGATACAGATGCATATAGCCCGTGCGGTCGCTGGGCAACAGGATGTGGCGAGCGGTTATCTGGATGTCGCTCATGGCCTCCTCGCGGACGTACTTGTCGACCTTTTCCTCTATCGCCAACTGCACTGCAGCTGTGGTGGCATTGGCCATATAGATGCGCAGACAGTCCTGATGGCGGTTCATGGTATAGACGACCACCTTCTCTTTGTCGCTGGTCATGATGACGCGCGGAATGTAGCCGTCGTTGTCCAAAGGCACCTGCACCTGTTGGGTCTGCTGGCTGGCTATATCGTAGCTCCACACCGTGCAGGTAGAATTTCGTTCGCCTGCAATGGGGTATTTATAGGTGTAGAAGCCTGGATAGTCGGCATACTGCTTCTTCTCAGGACTCAGGCCTTTGAACAGGGGCATGGAGTATTGCTTCACGGCAGTTTCGTCGTAGCGAATCCACACCACGTGACTGCCGTCGGCAGTGAACACCATAGAGCGGTCGTTGCCAAACTCTTCCTCATTGACCCAGTCGGGAATGCCATTGATGACCTCGTTGCGACGTCCGTCGGTGGTTACCTGCTGTTCTTCAGGATCATCGAGATTGCTGACCAAGAAGATGTTGTTGTCGCGAACAAAGGCAATGCGCTTGCTATCGGGCGAGAACAGCGGCGTCTGCTGGTCGCCAGCCTTCGACAACGGTGTGAGTTGGTGGTCGGAAACCCTGTAGATATAATAGGTGGCGGTGAACGAATGGCGGTAGATGCGCTGGGTATTGGTCTGCACCAGCACGTAGCGACCGTCAGGACTGACCATATAGCCGTCGACGCGGTCGAGCGGTCCGCCTTTCACATCGTCCACATCCAACAAAACGCCCACCTGTTTGCCCGTCTTAAACGAGCACACCTCAATACGCTTCGAACCCTCGCCCATACGGGCATAGGTCTCTCCGTCAGCCAGCGGTCTCACACTACCTATCGACGCAGCATTGAACTTGCTACTGGTCAGGTCTTTTATCTCCAGTTTCTTTCCGGCTGTTGCCCCTACTGTCAGCAGCAGAGCCAGTGTTATCAAAAATACCTTTTTCATCATTCGTACAGGTAGAACATTTGTTCCATCATTTGCCATTTCTCATCACTCGTAGCCCCTTCCTTGCACTGCTGGAAGATGGCCATATAGTCTTCCCACTCCTGCTGACGGGGCAAGGTGGCCAGACGAGCCATTGCAGCGTCCCAGTCGAAATCCAACGGGGTTTCCACAATCATCACCAGACGGGTGCCCAGAATAAACAACTGCATGTCAAGGATGCCTACTTCGCGGATACCGTCCAACACCTCTTTCCATGCTTCCGGCTCACTATGACGACGGCGATACTCCGCTATGAGCGCTGCATCGTCCTTCAAATCCATGGTCTGGACATAGCGTTTTACCGCCTGTCCATAGTCCTTTACTTTATATCCTTCTGTTTTCATATGTGCAAAGGTACGAAAAAATCCCAAAGCAACACCATTTCGCCTTGGGATTTAAATTTTATTGGGAATAGCAGGTATTATAACGCTATCGGCACTACCACCTTGAACGTGATGTTGCGCCCCATGTTATAGACGCCTCGGCGACCCGTTACCACATTCATGTCGGCATATTTCAGTCGGCTCAGGTGGTTCTGGTAAGCCTTGTTCAGCAGGTTGTCGGCGGTGACATACAACTCGGCTATCTTCTTGCCTTTCACCTGAATGTCAGTGCCTGCCGAGAGCGAGAGCAACGCATAGCCGGGCGTCGGAGTCTCGGTGTCGTCAGCACGATAGATGTGCGACTGACGGAAGTAGCAGTCGAGGCCTGCGGCAACGTAGAGGTTGTTCAGTGCCACTCCGTTTTTAGGATGCTCATGGCGGTACTCATGCATGGCGTGCGTACTGACCGTGCTGTGTGAGTGGTGCTGCAACTCCCATTTCAGCTCCGTCGTCCATTTGGGCGCAGGGGTGAAAGGCAGGTACTTTGTGTCGTCATCGGCATGCAACAGCTGTGCATCGACATACGAGAAGGTGTTGGAGAAGTGAACCGAATGGATGGGGTGAACGTCCACACCAGCCTCGAAGCCCAACAGGCGCGCGTCACCCTGGGTGTAGGCGTAGGTCAGGTAGCCTTCCTCCATCTCTTCCGCCACGCGATGGGTGAAGATGTAGTTGTCTATGCGGTTGGCAAAGAGTGCCAGCTGTGCCGAGACGTAGCGCGACGTGAAGTCCACGCCCAGGTCGGCCTGCAGACTGTATTCCGCCTTCAGCTGCTGGTTGCCCAGTTCGTAGCGGACAGAGCCTTCGTGGACGCCGTTCGACGCCAGTTCGCTCATGTTCGGCGTACGGAAACCGCGGGCCACGTTCAGCTTGACGTTCAAGTTGTCGTTCACGTTGAATACGGCACCGATGCTACCTGTCACACCGTTGAAGTGGCGCGTGAATGAACCCCCTAAGTTAGGGGGCAGGGGGGCTGAAGTAGCGCCATTGCTCAGACCCCTGTCGTCCCCTAACTTAGGGGACATCATATCGCCGTGCAGTCGGCGATGGTCGTAGCGCACACCACCATTCAGCGTCCAGCGGTCACTGAGCGTCTTCGTCGCGGTGGCATAGAGTCCGAAGTCAAACAGACGGTAGTCGGGAATGAGATATTCCTCGCCCTCATTCTTCGACGTCTGATACATGCCGCCAATGCCTGTCGACAGTTTCCAACCGTTCCATTCGTTGGTGATGTAACGCACGTCGTAGGTCAGCGTATGCAACTTGAAATACAGCTCGTAGTCATCCATCGACTCCTCAAACTCCTGACGGCGGTTCTGCTGATAGCCGATGATGGCTTTCAGATAGCCCGACGAGAGGTTCAGCGCATTGTCCCACACGACCTTGTAGTGTTTCACCTGCTGGAAGGGCAGCGTCTTTCCATAACCATGACCCGTCCACCCGTCTTCATGTTCCAGTTCGCCCGTCTCTGGGTCGCGCTCACCCTCGATGATGCCTGGCGTCAGGTGGTAGGCCGTTGCCGTCAGTCGCGAGTGCCCCCACCCTTTGTTCACGCCCAGCATCAGGCGTCCTGCCTGTTCGCGGAACTGCGAACCTGGCACGTAGTCGTCATACTTATTCTTATACGCGTGCGCCAGCTTCTGGCTCCAGCGCGCGTCCCACACAAAACCTTTCTGGTTGCCGGCCATCTGTAGCGAATAGCCGAACAGTCCGTTGTTTGTCTGATATTCCGTACTGACATTGGCGCGCATGTCGCCCTCGGGCAGTGTCGGTTGCGCATGCATGATGACAACACCAGCCATCGCGTCCGAGCCGTACATCAGCGATGCCGGACCCTTCAGTATCTCGATGCTGCCCACACTGCTGCCATCCACCTCCACGCCATGTTCGTCGCCCCATTGCTGACCTTCCTGGCGCACACCCTCGCTCATCACCACCACGCGGTTGTAGCCCAATCCGCGGATGATAGGTTTCGAGATGCTGCCGCCCGTCGTCAATTGGTTCACACCCGGCTGATGACTGATGGCGTCGATGATGTTCGTCGAGGCCGTCGCCCTGAGCACCTGTGGCGAAATGATGCTCACCGGTGCCGTCGCCAGCTTCAGCTTCGTGTCGCCCGTCACACCCGTCACCGTTGCCTCGTTCAGGTTCAAATGGCGGAAGAATACGTCTGTCGAGTCCTCCGCATGGTCATGTTTATTGTTTATTGGTTCACGCTTATTGTTATTATCCTGTGCTGCCACTGCCGTGCATACACACAACAGCAGCAAAACTATATATTTTGCTTTCATTCTTGATAAAAAAATGGTTTATTAAAAATGTATGTAAAAGTCTAGTAGGAATCAGACGGTCGGAGGACCTCTGGTTACAATAGTGCCACAGCAGGCTGTATGACAAGCGCATAAAGGCTGGGCTCGAAATTTCTTACATACATGAACAAATATCATGACAGCTACGATGATAGCCGTCAGCATAGGCAGAGTGATAAACTGGCACAATACGCAATCATGCGCCCACGTTGCTGTAGCTGTCAGGTGACCATGACAATTATGATGCACGCAGTCGTTGCATTCCGTGTCAATGACCTGTGGAGTTTCGTGAAAGTGCAACGACGACAACATCAGCATCGGCAGGAATACTGCCAATAAAACAATCGCTGATATTTGTCTTCTCATCGCTTTCATCGTTGCAAAATTACAAAGAAAATCCCAAAGCTATATCATTTCGCTTTGGGATTTATAATTTATTTGGAAATTATTTGAACTAAAATATTTAGACGTTTACAAATTTGACAGCCAACAAACCATCTTCTCCAATACCTCTGGAGCAATGGTTTCCTCAATATTGCCGTATTCAGTAGCCATGCCAGTCTTACAATGCTGGAATAAATGGTTCACTCCTTCTATCGCTTCCAATTTGTTCTTAGCATTCTTCTGTAATCCGCTACGCAGTGCATCAAGATTACTTTCAGAATCCACCTGCGTATCTTTGGTTCCATTAAGGGCAAGAACGGGACACGTAATGTTTCCAAGAAGCGGACGGGAGTCCAAAGCTAGGAAATGTTTCATATAAGGGGTCTGGAGCTGCTTGGTTACAACAGCAAGATTCTGGGCCAATGATGTAGGGAGGTTATATTGAGTGGTCGACGGCATAGCAGTTCCAGATATACAGGCATCAAAGGCATCGGTAAGAGCTGTGCAGTAAACGTCAATCGTTTCTGAGGGAATATTTGCTGCAGCAAGGGCAAGGCGATTCTGCCAAAGACGCCCTCATAACTGGCATTGATAGACGGAACGGCAACCTTGATACCTGTTACTGTACGTTCTAACTTGGCTGGAA
>Ga0247610_10001569_pt1 | contig 28167 bp, 23 predicted proteins | sample 174DNAGHGhighgp2_FD_193483 | JGI IMG/M metagenome (GOLD analysis project Ga0247610, IMG submission 193483) | Sheep rumen microbial communities from Palmerston North, Manawatu-Wanganui, New Zealand - 1742 DNA GHGhigh gp2 | ecosystem: Host-associated > Mammals > Digestive system > Stomach > Rumen...
AGAATGTGCCAGGTCTCGAGGGTACGGGTGCCAACGACCTGCAGGCTAACGTGAGCGTGCTGGGCGGTCTGCTGGCTGAGGTAATCTTCACCTGTGTGTTTGTGCTCGTCGTGCTGGGTGCTACTGCCAAGACTAACGGCGCTACCAACAACTTTGCCGGTCTGGCCATCGGTCTGTCTCTGATTCTGGTACACCTGGTTTGTATCCGTTATACGGGTACTTCTGTGAACCCTGCCCGTTCGATTGCTCCGGCAGTATTCCAGGGTGGAACGGCACTGGCTAACCTGTGGATCTTCATCGTGGGTCCGTTTGTGGGTGGTGCTTGTGCTGCCGGTATCTGGAAGCTGATTGACACAGAGAAGTAATAGATTGGGAACTGAAAATTGAAGATTGAAAATTGAAACACGAAAACGGACTTTTTAAGGCGAACGGCACCAACTATCTGGTGCCGTTCATATTGATTACCTCGCTCTTCTTCCTCTGGGGATTTGCCAGGGCCATCCTCGATGTGCTGAACAAGCATTTCCAGAACGAGATGCACATCTCGATCACGCAGTCGAGCCTGATTCAGGTGACCACGTATATGGGCTATTTCCTTATGGCGATTCCTGCAGGACTCTTTATCAACTATATGGGCTACAGGCGCGGCGTGGTGCTCGGACTGCTGCTCTTCGGCATCGGAGCGTTGTTGTTTGTGCCGTGTGCAGAGGCTGCCACTTTCGGCTCGTATCTCTTTGCGCTGTTCATAATCAGTGTGGGATTGGTGTTCCTCGAGACGGCTGCCAACCCTTACGTGACGGAGCTGGGAGGGCGCGAGACGGCTTCAAGCCGACTGAACCTCTCGCAGTCGTTCAATGGCTTGGGCTGTTTGTTTGCTACTTTTGCTGTGGGACAGTTCCTGTTCAGCGACAACGGTGGTAGTGTGGCTGTGCCTTACGTGATACTGGGAGTGGTGGTGCTGGTGATAGCAGCCGTCTTTTCACGTGTGCATCTTCCTGAGATCGTGCATCATGACGGAATGGAAGAGAAAGCCCGCTATGGGCGTGAGCCACTGCTGAAGGTGTGGAGTCACAAATACTTCGTCTATGGACTCATAGCACTGTTGTGTTATGAAGTGGCGGAGATATCAATCAACAGCTACTTCATCAACTATGTGACGGGCATGGGCTGGATGGATGACCGTACAGCCTCGATGGTGCTGACAGCAGCGCTGGGCTTCTTTATGGTAGGGCGTTTCGGGGGTAGTCTGGTGATGCGTAAGGTGCCTGCAGAGAAGATGCTCTTCCTGTGTGGCGGTGGTTGTGTGGCCTGCATATTGCTGGTGCTGATGAACTTTGGTCGTCTGTCGATGATAGGCCTGATTGGTGTGTTCCTCTTTGAGGCAGTGATGTTCCCGACGATATTCTCGTTGGCAGTAAGAGACCTGGGCAGTCTGACGAAGAGTGCCTCGTCGATACTAATGATGACGCCTGTGGGTGGTTGTGGCTTCCTGCTGGTGGGTATCATTGCCGATGCCACCGACATGGTGGTACCCTTCATCATTCCGCTGATGTGTTACGTCATCGTGGGACTTTATGGCTTCGGACTGATGGTGAGTCGTGCCAGGAAGTTGAGGAAGGTCTCACGGTAGGCCTCAGTGACACGGATGATTTCGTCACCGATATAGATACAGTCGTTGCGGTCGACACTACGGATCTTGTCGAGGGCAACGATATACGAACGATGTACACGCATGAACTGCTGTGTGGGCAGCATCTCTTCGACCGACTTCATCGTGAGGTGGGTAATGAGAGGCTTGCGCTCGCCGTCGAGATAGAACATCACATAGTCTTTCATGCCTGAGACGTAGAGAATCTTGTCGAGGGCCACCTGGCGGAACTCACCGTCGACCTTAAGGAAGATGGAGCCTCCTGTGGGTGTGGCGAGGATAGGGGATGCCTGGGGGGTGTCAGCTCCTGCGACAGGGGCGGCAGCAGGCTGAGGCGTACGGGTGAGATACCACTCGCGGGCTTTCTCGACGGCTGCAATGAACTTGTTATAGCGGATGGGCTTCAGCAGGAAGTCGAGGGCCGACACCTCGTAGCTCTCGAAGGCGTACTCTTTGAAGGCCGTGGTGAAAATGACCTTTGTGCCGGCGGGCAGCATGTGGGCCAGCTCCATGCCACTGAGGTCGGGCATCTGGATGTCGAGGAACAGCAGTTGTGGCTTCTCCTCCTTGATGGCATTGATAGCTTCGACGGAGTCGGTAAATGAGCCGAGCAACTCCAGGTCGGGGGTCTTGGCTACGAACGACTCTAATAACTTGACGGCCAGGGGCTCGTCGTCGACAATCATACAACTCAGACTCATCTTTATTCTTTAATCTTTATCCTTTAATCTTTAATGTAACACGAACGTGGTAGATATCGTTCTCGAGCGACTGCTCCCAGGTATAGCGGTTGGCGTACATCAGGTCGAGTCGTCGACGCGTGTTCTCTATGCCTATGCCTGAGCCACTGCGGTCGGCATCGTCCTTAGGATAGTTGGTGTTGTCGCAGGTGAACACGAGTGTGTCGTCCTCCTGTTGCAGGGTGATGTCTATCCTCGAGTGACGGTTGCTGCTGACGCCATGCTTGAAGGCGTTCTCAATGAGTGAGATGAAAATCAGTGGGGCAATCTCCTGTTGGGGATTGGGAATCGAGAACTGGGCGTTGACCTCTGTCTTGTCGTTGCAGCGCAGTTCCATCAGCGAGATATAGTTGCGCATGAACTCCACTTCGCCCTGAATGGCAACCTGGGGCTTGTTGGTCTCGTACATCGCGTAGCGCAGCAGGTCGGAGAGTTGGGCGATAGCATCCTGTGCGGCATCGGCATCGATCTGCGTAAGGCTGGAGATGTTGTTGAGTGTATTAAACAGGAAATGGGGATTGATCTGATTTTTCAGCCAGGCGAGCTCGGCCTCTGTGTGCTTGGCCTGTTCGTCCTTCAGCTGCTGGCGTATCTGACGGGTACGGATGAAATGGCGGATGCCGATGGCGATGGCCGCCACCATGCAGTTGAGCAGCAGGAACATCAGGAAGCCGGAGAAGAAGCCTATCCACATGTTGGGTGTCATCTCAGGCATGTTGGGGAGGTTATGGCGATGGATGAACATCCAGATGAATTGTGAATTCAGCGCGACGATCATCAACAGGTTGAAGAACGCAAAGAGCCAGTAGCGGTGCTGGAAGAATAGCTTATGCAGGATGTAGAAGTTGACGAAGTAGACGATGAGCGGCGACTTCAGCAAATCCCACACCACGAAGAACGAAGTCTTGGTGGCGCCAGCATCGCGGGTGCTGAGATAGGTGGCTATCGGCATGGCGCCTAGGATTGGGATCCATACCAAAAGTTGTATGACTGGCCTGGTGGCGATGTCAGAGTCGTTGCTTCCCTGTGGCGGCTTAAGGCCTGCAAAGCGATACAGGTGCCTCAGGAGGTCTTTTTTCTCGATTTTCTTCATATCGATGGCAAAATTAGGAAATAATTCTGAAATAACAAAATCTCTCCCGCATTATCTCAATGCAGGAGAGCAAAAATAATCTAACTAATTACTGATTCACGTTTCCTACGTTGTTGATGATCTCACCTTGTGACTGCTGCTCGATGAAGTCGTTCTGTACACGGCTGACGTGCTGCTGGGCTGGCTTCTTTGAGTTACCGAAGGTGTAGCTGATGGTGAGGCTTACGTTGGAGATGGGCACCTTGACATTGGTGTAGCTTGTGAAGTTCTTGCCATTGCTGCATGACTCGATATTGATGTTACCGCCCTTGTTGAGGCCAATCAGACCAGAGACACCGACGGTGAGTTTGTCATTGAAGAACGACTTTGAGATGCTGGCTGTCAGGAGGTTGAAGCCGCCGTTCCATCCCTGCAGGGAGTAGCTCTTGGTAGAGGTGATGGCGAAGGCACTGAGCTTGAGGTTCCAGGGCAGGGTCTGCTGCAAGCCAAGCATGGCGCTGGCAGTCCAACCGCTGTTGCTCTGGTCGAGGGCGTCGCTGCGCAGGTCGAGGTAGTTCACGCTACCGTTGAAGAAGATACGGGTGTCCTTGGTGAGCAGGTAGTTAACGTAGCCGTTCAGACCTGTCTGGTGGCTCTTGACGACGTTGCCGTAGGTGGTGTTGAGCAGGTTGTTGTCGTCATAGAAGCTGTACTGGGCGATGGCGTTGTCGGTGAAGTTGTGGTGCAGGTTGAGGTTGACCATCAGCTTCGGTGTGAACATATTGTAGACGAGTGAGATGTTGTGAGCCTTCTCGACGTCGAGTTCAGGATTACCATAGGAGAGAGCGATGGGGTTGGTCTTGTCTACATAGGGATTAAGGTAGGAGATACCAGGGCGTGAGATGCGCATGTTGTAGGTCAGACCGAGGTTGGAGCCCTGTGAGAGGGTGTACTGCAGGCTGGCTGTAGGTACGAGGCTACCATATTGCTTCTTGAAGTCGTCGCCTTTGCCGAGGTGGTATTCCACGTCCTGCCAGGTGTACTCGTAGCGGAGGCCTGCCTTGAGGCCGAACTTGTTCCAGTTACCGGCATATTCGCCATAGCCTGCGAGGATGCTGTTCTTATACTCATACTCTGAGCTGCTGCTGGGGTCGTAGACGTTCTTCAGATAATACTTCGAGTCGGAGGTGGCATCGTGGAGTTGGAACTTGGCACCAAGGCTCAGGCTCTGACCAGTGCCGAGAGGCATGGTGTAGTCGAGCTGGAAGATGTGGCTGGTGGTCTTGTCCTTGTTCTCTGAGTAGCGGTCGGTGAGGTCGATGTAGTTGGAAGTGGTGCCGAAATTGTTGGTCATCTCAGAGGTGGAGGGACTGTAGCTCAGCTGGTAGGTGAGGCCTAACGACTGGGTGTGCTCCTTGTTGAAGAAACGCTGGTAGTCGATGCTTCCGTTGAACGAAGTGCGGGCGTTCTTCATATCGGTAGTGCTGCCGTAGCTGAAGTCTGTGCCATAGCCATTGCCGCCAATGGCGGTGGTCGAGGTGCCGCTGCTCTTCATGTTCATACTGTTCACCTGTGCAGTGAGGTTGAGCATGCTGACAGAGTCGATCTGGTAGCCGAGGGTGAGGCTTCCCATGGTGAATGGAGTCTTCACGTCGTTCTCAGAGGTGAGGATCTGCGAGGAACCGTTGTCCTGCAGCTGTTCCATCTCAGTGGTGGTGGTACCGGGCTTGTTGTAGGAGGTCATCACGTTGGCGCTGTAGGAGAGTTTGCCCTGCTGGCCGTTGAGGAAGGCGCTGGCACCCAGCTGCTTGGTGCCTACCTGAGCACGGATCGTTCCGTTGTAGCCATTGAGGCTCTGGGCAGCCTGGGGGTTCTGCTTGTTCATGATGATGTTGAGAATGCCTGCTGCTCCCTCTGCATCGTACTTGGCGCCAGGATTGGTCATCACCTCAATGCTTTTTACGGCCGTGGCGGGCATACTCTTGAATACCATCGAGGGATTGGAAGAGAACATGGCGTTGGGCATTCCGTCGACATACACCTTGAAGGACGACGAGCCGTTGACGGTGATATTGTCCTGTCCGTCGACCGTTACCATGGGCACTTTGCGGAGCATGTCGAGTACGGTGTTCGACTTCGAGTCCTCGTCTTCTGCCACGTTATAGCTCATCTTGTCGACTTCCATCTTCACCAGTGGCTTCTGGGCGACGATTTCCACGCCCTTCAGCATCGTGGCATTCTCTTTCATATATAAGGTACCCAGGTCGAGCGGATTCTCCTGTCCGAGGGTGACGGTCTGACGGAGGTCTTCCTTACCCACGCTGCTGAACACAATGTCGAACTTACCCTTGCCCTTCACCTCTTGTGAGAACTGACCGTCCTCCTTGGTGAGGAACATGGCAACGGGCTTCTCTTTCTTGCCAGCCTTGAACACGCGAACGGTGGCGAAAGGCTCGGCCTCGCCAAGTGTCTCGTCCATTAACACGCCTTTGACGGTGGTCTGGGCCATTACTACTTGTGATGTCATCATCATCACAACTGCTGCGAAAAATGCTTTGAACTGTTTCATATCTTTAATTGTTTTTATTATGTTCGATTCTGAAATCTGCTGCAAAATTACGCCGATAATCGCCTCACTCCAAATGGATTTCGACGACTTCTTGGGATTTTTTCGACGAGATACCCTAAAAAAAATGGAGAATTATGCTGAAATAAGAAATTTAATTGTATCTTTGCGCTGTGAAACAGATTATTAACTAAAATATTATTTATGAAAAAGAACCTAATGAAATGGACGTGGATGTTGGGAGCCGCAATAGGAATGGCCTCTTGTGGTCTTGACATGCCAAAGGAAACGAATTCATCTTTTGAAACGATGACAGTGAAGAAATCTGACATTGAATTACCTTACAAGTTCAGTGCCAGGATGAAAGGTCAGAATGATGTGACGGTTACTCCTCAGGTCAGTGGCCAGCTGATGAAGATCTGCGTGACAGAGGGTCAGCAGGTGAAGAAGGGACAGACACTTTTTATCATCGACTCTCGCAATGCTCAGCTGGAGCTCGAGGCTGCACAGGCCAATCTACAGGCTGCTCTAGCGCAAGAGAACTCAGCCAAGCTGGAGTATGAGTCGAACAAGAACCTGTTTGATAAGAAAATCGTCAGCAGCTATATGTTGAATAACTCTGAGAACTCGTACAAACAGGCTCAGGCAGCTGTGGCTCAGGCACAGTCTGCAGTGAACCGTGCGAAGGTGAACCTTGGTTTCTGCACTATCACGGCTTCCGTGTCGGGTATTATCGGTGAGATACCTGTGCGTACTGGTGACCAGGTATCGCCTTTGACACAGCTGACCATGCTGAGTGGCAACACGACCATGTACGCTGAGTTCTCTGTAACGGAGGCTATTGTTGAGGCTATGGTCCAGGAAGGCATGAAGGCTACTGATGTGGAGAAGTATATCGCCAGTCTGCCGGCAGCAACGTTTATCATGAAGAATGGTACGGAGTATCCACATAAAGGTCACGTCATCAGCCTCACGGGTGTTGTGAATGCTGCCACCGGCTCGTTGACCAGTAAGGTGTCGTTCCCTAACCCCGACGGCCATCTGTACTCCGGCATACAGGGTACGATAGTGATGCCCTTCGCAGAGAAGGATGTGATAGTCATTCCTCAGAGCGCAGTGGTACGCCTTCAGGACAAGTCGCAAGTGTTTAAGGTAAAGGCTGACAGTACTGCCACCGCTATTGACGTGACAATACAAGATACTGGTAACGGTCAGGACTTCATCATTACCAATGGACTGAATGTGGGCGACCAGATCGTGGCCACGGGTGCCAATAATGTAACAGAGGGACAGAAGGTACTGTTTTCTGAAGAAGTGAAAGGTGAATAATACGCTTCCGCATTATGAAAAATAATATATTTATTAATAAATATGTGATGGCATGTGCCATCTCGATTGTGATTGCGCTGGTGGGTTACATCTCGATGAGCACACTGCCAGTTGAACAATACCCGGATATTGCACCGCCTACGGTGTCGGTCTCTACCAGCTACTCCGGTGCTGACGAGAATACGGTGATGAAGTCGGTTATCCAGCCCCTTGAAGAGGCTATCAACGGTGTGACCGATATGACCTATATTACCTCAAAGGCCTCGTCGAACGGTGATGTGGAGATCAACGTATATTTCAAGCAGGGTACCGATGCCGACTTGGCGGCGGTAAACGTGCAGAACCGCGTGAGCGGGGCACTGGCCCTGTTGCCTGCCGATGTCACCAAGGTTGGTGTAAAGGTAGAGAAACGTCAGAACAACATCCTGCAGATTTTTGCTGTGAAGAGTGCTGACGGCAAATACGACGAAGACTTCGTGTCGAACTACGTAGATATCAACATCAAGCCGCGCTTGATGCGTATCACCGGTGTAGGTAACGTGCTGAGTCTGGGTAATACCTATGCCCTGCGTATATGGCTGAAGCCCGATGTGATGGCCCAGTATGATCTTACTCCTAACGACATCTTTGCTGCCATCGGTGGACAGAGCTTTGTGGCCGCTGTGGGTTCCTTAGGCGAACAGTCGGGTAACTCCTATCAGTACAACATGCAGTATAAGGGAACGCTGAAGACGGAGGATGAGTTCAAAGACATCGTGCTGCGCACCAGTGGAGGTGGCATGCTGCACCTGAGCGACGTGGCTGAGGTGGAGATCGGTGCCATGAGCTACAACTTCACGTCGAACATTCAGGACCGTCCGGGTGCCCTCTTTATGGTGTTTGCTGCGCCGGGAGCCAATGCCACCCAGGTGAACGCCAGCATCAACAAGATGTTTGAGGAAGCGAAGAAGACAATGCCTGCCGGTCTGGAGTTCGTGACCATGATGACCTCTGACGACTTCCTGTTCGCAGCCATCCACAATGTGGTGGAGACGCTCGTCATCGCCATCATTCTGGTGGTACTTGTGGTGTTCTTCTTCCTGCAGAACCTCAAGGCTACAATTATTCCCTCTATCTCGATTATCGTATCGTTACTGGGCACCTTCGCTGTCGTCTCGCTGGCAGGTTTCTCGCTCAACATCCTGACGCTCTTCGCCCTGGTGCTGGCCATTGGTACGGTGGTCGACGATGCCATTGTGGTGGTAGAGGCCGTTATGGCTAAGATGGAGGGTGGCGTCAGCGATGCCCGCGAGGCCACTCGCCAAGCCATGAACGAGGTATCGGTAGCCGTCGTCTCGTGTACGCTGGTATTTATGGCCGTGTTCGTGCCTGTGATGTTCATGCCTGGTACTTCCGGCACATTCTTTACCCAGTTCGGTGTGACGATTGCTTCGTCTGTTGGCTTGTCGTGTGTATCGGCCCTGACGCTGTGTCCTGCCCTTTGTGCCATCATGATGCGTGTCACAGAAGGCAAAACGGAAGGCAAGGGATTGACCTATTATACGAAGAAAGCTTACACGGTAAGTTACAACGCCATCTACAATAAATATAGCAAGAGTGTACAGAAGTTCATCAAGCGCCCCGTCCTGGCCTGGAGTCTGCTGGCATTGGCCGCCGTGCTGCTCGTGTTCTTTATGAAGAGTCTGCCTTCAGGCCTTGTGCCTCAGGAGGACCAAGGCGTGTTCCTGGCAGAAGTTCAGGCTCCGGAGGGTACCACATTGAAGCAGACACGTGAGATGGTGAAAAAGGTGGAAGAGAAAGTCAAGAAGATTCCTGAGTTGGAGAGCTTCTCAATCACCTGTGGTTATGGTATGCTGTCGGGTGCCGGTTCCAATTTTGCCACGATGGTTGTGCGTCTGAAGAACTGGGATGATCGTCCAGGTATGAACCACCTAATCGACCTCGTCATTGGCCGTTTCTACTACGACTGTATGGACATCAAAAATCTGAGGGTATTACCCTTCCAGATGCCTCAAATTCCCGGCTACGGTTCGAGTAACGACATTTCCCTGATTGTCGAGGACCCCACCGACGGGAACCTATCGGAATTTGCCAAGCATACCGAGCATTTCCTATCTAAGCTTACTGAGCGACCAGAAGTAGCTTCCGCCATGACCACCTATTCGGAGCGATTCCCCAAGTATCAGGTGAATGTTGATGCCGCTCAGTGTGACCGTGCTGGTGTATCACCTGCCGATGTGCTCAACACGTTGGGTGCTTTCTGCGGTGGCGCATATATCGGTAACTTCAACCAGTTTGGTAAGGTCTATCGCATCATGGCTGCCGCTTCGCCCGAATACCGTCTCGACCCCCAGTCGTTGCACAATATCTTCGTTCAGGTTGGTAACGGTAAGATGGCACCCATCTCTGAGTTTGTCAGTCTCAAGGAGATTGTCGGCCCGGCCAACATCGAGCACTTCAACTTACTCCAGAGCATTACTTGCTATGTGACGCCCGGTAGCGGTTTCACCGAGGGCGACGTCCACAGGGTTATCGCCGAGGTGTTCAAGGAAGAGATGCCCAATACTGCCACCTATGAATATAGCGGTATGTCTCGCGAGTTGGAAGAAACTGCCAACTCCAATGCCACAGCCCTCATCTATGTCATCTGCGCCATCCTGATTTACCTCATCCTGGCTTCACTCTACAACTCATGGTTCACACCGTGGGCCGTACTGTTCAGCGTACCTTTCGGACTGATGGGCGCCTTTGTGTTTGCCTACCTCGGCAGCCTGATAGGCTTCCCAGGCATGGACAACAACATTTATCTGCAGACGGGTGTCATCATGCTGATAGGCTTGTTGGCTAAGACGGCCATCCTGATTACTGAGTTTGCCACTGAACGCCGTGCCCAGGGCTTGAGCATCCGCGATGCTGCCTTTGAGGCTTGTAAGGAGCGTCTGCGCCCCATCTTGATGACGGTGGCCACAATGATTATCGGTATGATACCTCTGGTGATTGCTGGTGGTGCCGGTGCCAATGGTAACCGGGCCCTTGCCCTCGGTGTCATCGGCGGCATGAGCATCGGCACCATTGCCCTGCTCTTCGTCGTACCCGCCTTCTTTATCGTATTCCAGAAACTGCATGAGCGGTTCCAGGGAAGGAAAGAGGTAGAAGTTAAGAATTAAGAGTTTAGAAATTATGACATATAAGAATATCATCACAGTCGTAGCCGTGTGTCTCATGCTCACAGGCTGTGGTCTGTATAACAAGTACGAACAAAAAACAGAGGCGCCTGCTGAGGTCTTTGGCACGTCCGAGGATGTAAAAGCCGTCATAGGCGAGACGTCGTTGGCCCAGATGTCATGGCGTGAGTTCTTCACCGATCCACAGCTGCAGCAACTCATTGAGCAGGTGTTGGCCAACAACACCGACCTCAACTCTGCACGCATTGCCATCGAGAAGAGTCAGGCAGCCCTTACGGCTGCTAAGCTTGCCTACCTGCCATCGCTCTATCTGGCCCCCCAGGGTACGCTGGCCAGTTTTGACAACAGTGCCTTCTCGAAGACCTATTCGCTACCGTTGCAGTTGTCGCTGGATGTTGACGTGTTTGGCTCTATTACCAATAAGAAACGGGCAGCTAAGGCCGTCCTCCTACAAGCTCAGATGCAAGAGGAAGTGGTGCGTGCTAACCTTGTCTCTGTCACAGCCCAGCAGTATTTTATGCTTCAGTTGCTCGATCGTCAGTTGGAAATCCTTACCCAGACCGATAGTCTCTGGAATACCTCACTCGAGACCCAGAAGGCCCTATGGGAGAATGGTAAGGCTTATTCGACAGCCGTCAATCAAATGGAGTCGTCGTATCTGAATGTGAAGACCCAGATTGTTGATACCCGTCGTAGCATCCGTGCTACTGAGAATGCTATCTGTAAGCTGCTGTCAGTTACGCCACAGCATATTGCCCGTTCTGGTTGGGGCAGTGCTGACCTCCATCATCCTGGGGCTCAGGGGGAGACTGGCCAGCGCATGTTCGATATAAATTTCCTGAAAGTAGGCGTGCCCGCATCGATGCTTGAGTGTCGTCCCGACATTCGTATGGCCAACCACGCCATGGAAGAGGCCTTCTACAACACGCAGGCTGCGAGGGCTGCTTTCTTCCCCAGCATCAACCTCACAGGTACTGGTGGATGGACCAATAATGCAGGTGTCGAGATTAATCCCGCCAAGCTATTCCTCAATCTTGTCGGTTCGCTCACACAGCCCATCTTTGCCCAAGGCAAGATCAGTGCTAACTATAAGATCTCCAAACTCACCGAGGAAGACCTGCAGAAGCGATATGTGCAGACCGTCATCAATGCAGGTAACGAGGTGAACGAGGCAATAGCCGATTGTGAGGGCGCTCGTGAGAAGCATGCCTACTACCACCGTCAGGTGGAAGTGCTTCATGAGGCCTACACTGGTACCCATGAGCTGATGGACAATGGCAAGGCCAGTTACCTTGAAGTGCTCACTGCTCAGGAGAGCCTGCTCACGGCCCAACTTGGCGAAGCCTCCAATATGTACCAAGGTGCCCAAGCTGTCATCGCTCTCTACATCGCCCTCGGAGGTGGTACAAAGTAGCGTTCGTCAGTAATAAATAATGGATATGAAAAGAATAAGAATTTGGTTGTTCACCGTCATTTTCCTCCTCATCTGCGGTTTATGCGTGATGACGTTCCGCCGCTCGGAAAAGCCAAATAATGAGACGGCCCAGTTTGTGACCATCACTGATGTCGTGCCTGATGCCATCTTGGAGATACGTTATTATGGCACTTACAACTTTGTGGGCACCCGCATTGATGGTTATCAACAGCCTACGGCCCTGCTCACGAGGGAGGCTGCCGACAGTCTGAGGGCTGTGAGCGACGATGTGAAGGCTTTGGGCTATCGGTTGAAGATCTACGATGCCTATCGTCCACAAAGTGGCGTTGACCACTTCATGAGTTGGGCTGCCAATGTCTCTGATACACTGATGAAAACCTACTTCTATCCCGACCTCGACAAGAGTGTGCTTTTCGATCAGGAGTATATTATGTCAAAGAGTGGTCACACCCGTGGCTCCACTGTTGACCTGACTCTTTTTGATATGACTACTGAAAAGGAACTGGATATGGGTGGTACCTTTGACTGGTTTGGCCCAGAGAGTCATCCCGATTTTTGCGGCAATCCTGAGACGGGCGAGTATACGGGCAACAACTCAAAATCACCGAAGAGACGTAAAATCACTGCCAAGCAGTTTAATAACCGTATGATCCTGCGCCAGGCTATGCTCCGTCATGGTTTCAAACCCCTCGCGACAGAATGGTGGCATTTCACTCTAGAGAATGAACCCTTCCCTGAGACTTATTTCACCTTCCCTGTCAAACAGATTAAATGATTAAGCGAGCCTTATACCTATTATTATTTGCAGTGTTGCTGTTACTGACGGCAGCGGCACAAAATGATACCATTGTGTTCACGCTACAGGTTTGTCAGGCCTTGGAGTTTGTCGATGAGGGCATCCCCTTGGTGAATATCCTTCAGACATCCATGAATAATGCTATGGTAATCGTCTCTTACCGCGACTTACAGCGCCATCCCGAGAATGCTGACTCGATGTTTGTCTATAGCCGTAGTATCCTACTGAACAACCCTGATTTCTACAACTGCTCCATTGCCTTTGAACCAGACTATTTCAAGGATCGAGGGCGGTGCTGAAAAAAGTGACGATTTGACTATGATGGCTATACAATACATAAAAAAGCAAAACTGTATCGTACTTCCCAACGATACTCAGGAGGTGCCGCGGCTGAATACCTTCGTCTCCGACATATGCAATTCTTTAGATGCCCCTCTCAATGTCACCGCACAGGTGCAGCTTGCGGTCGAGGAGGCTGTGGTTAACGTGATGGATTATGCCTATCCTGCCGGCACCCGTGGTGAGTTAACTGTGGAGGTTCAGGCGGATGATGAACAGTTACAGTTCATCATCCGCGACACTGGCATTCCCTTCGATCCTACCACCACGCCGGAGATTGATACGACGCTCTCGGCGAAGGATCGGCCTATCGGAGGGCTTGGTATCCATTTGGTGCGTCAAATCATGGATGACGTCCAATACAGACGTATTGGCGAATTCAATGTGTTGACGCTGATTAAGAAGTATCAGAAGGTGAAAAAGTAATATAGTATAATAATAAATTAGTAAAAAGACGATGAAGACAACAATTCAAGAGCAAGATGGCAACATGGTTGCCTTTCTGGCAGGTAGCCTCGACACTGCTGCCGTACCCGAGACAGAACAGGCTTTGGCCCCCCTTAAAGACTGTGAGGGAAAAGACATTATTCTCGATTGCACCGACCTGCAATACATTTCCTCCGGTGGCCTGCGTATCTTTCTGGGCATTCTGAAGAATGCTGAGAGCAAAGGCTGTGATGTCTATATTAAAGGTATTAACGACGATGTACGTGCTGTCTTTGCCATGACAGGCTTCATCAATATCTTCAAATTTAAGTAAACCGCCAAAACAATCATCTGATTGAACCCTCCAGCAGTTGGCAGTTTAAGGACATTAAGTGTAAGTAAGGTCTTTAGGATAGACATCACATTATTATATATAAAGAGAGCGGTGGGAATGGTCTCACTGCTCTCTTTTTATTTAACAAAATGTTAACAGTTAAGAATTTTGTCGAAGAATTGGTTATAAAAGTCTACTAACTGGAAACTCTTTTCGATTTTGTTTGGTAATTACCGATAAAGTGTGTATCTTTGTAGCCGAAATGAAATGTATAACCATTGAAATGAGATGAGAAAGGCTTTATTATTCATCAGTGTCATGCTGTTGACAGGGTCAGTGGCAATGGCACAGAAGCAGTGGACCTTGCAAGACTGTATCGATTATGCGATGGCAAATAATATCACCCTCCAAAAGTCGAAACTGCAGAAGGAGAGCGCCACTGAAGATTTGAAAGGAGCGAAGGCAGCCCTGCTGCCCACCTTGAGCGCCTCGACCAACCAGAGTCTGGGCTACCAGCCATGGAAGGATACAGGGATGGCGTATGTAACGAACGGAACGGTGAACACGAAGGTGGACAAAACCTCGTATAACGGTTCCTACTCTTTGAGCGGACAGTGGACTGTGTGGAACGGCAACCGTAATATCAACACCGTGAAGCTCGACCAGTTCTCTGAGGAACAGGCTGAGCTTCAGGCACAGGAGACGGCTAACTCCATCCAAGAGCGCATCGCACAGATATATTCCCAGATACTCTATCTGGCAGAGAATGTGAAGGTGAATGAGCAGATGCTGGAAACGAGCCTGAAGAACGAGGAACGCGGACAGGAGATGGTAAACGTGGGAAAGATGTCGAAGGCAGACTTGGCTCAGCTCTCGGCTCAGCGAGCCAACGACGAATACTCGATCGTGGAGGCTAAGAGTCAGTTGATGAACTACAAGCTACAGTTGAAACAGTTGTTGGAGATTACGGACAATGAGCAGTTTGATGTCGCTATTCCTGAGATTGGTGACGACCAGGTGCTGGCACAGATCCCAGAGATGCAGACAGTGTATGAGCAGGCCCTACTGAGCCGTCCGGAGATAGAACGTCTGCAGTTGGCCATTAAGAGCAGCGACGTGAGCGTATCGATAGCGAAGGCCGGCTGGATGCCCAGCGTAAACCTGACGGGTGGCATCACCACCTCGACTAATTCGCTGAGTGGTACGGACTGGGGGTCGCAGATAAAGAGTAATGTAAATACATCACTGGGTGTTGGCGTGACGATGCCCATCTACGACGGACGGTCTACGAAGACTGCTGTGAATAAGGCGAAGATCAGTCAGTTGCAGGCACAGCTTAATCTGCAGGACCAGCAGAAGACACTCTACTCTGATATCCAGCAGTACTGGCTGAATGCCTGGACTAACCAACAGAAGTATCAGGCTGCAAAGAGCAGCGTCGAGAGTGCCCAGCAGAGCTATGACCTGCTCTCAGAACAGTTTCGTCTAGGACTGAAGAATATCGTGGAGCTGATGACGGGCAAGGATAACTTGCTCTCGGCCCAGCAGAACCAGTTGCAGTCGAAGTATCTGGCACTGTATAACCAGCAGATGCTCGAATTTTATCAAAGTGGGGAGATAAAAAAGTAAAAGAAGATATGAAGAAGATTGGAAAGAAAGGTTGGATAGGCATTGGCGTAGTGGCCGTGCTCATCATCGCATTCTTCCTGCTGAGAGGCGGAAAGAAAGAAGAAAAGGTGTCGTTTGATACCGCCAAGGTGGAGAACCGGAATATCCAGACGAGTATCACGGCGACGGGTACCATCGAGCCTGTGACGAGTGTGACCGTCGGTACACAGGTGTCGGGTATCGTCTCGAAACTCTATGTAGACTATAACTCGGTGGTGAAAAAGGGACAGGTTATTGCAGAACTCGACCGTACGAACCTGATCAGTGAGTTGAATACTGCAAAGGCCAACCTGAGTAGTGCACAGAGTTCGGCTGCCTACGAGTTGTCAAACTTCAACAGGTATAAGACGCTGTATGACAAGGGGCTGGTGAGTGCCGACGAGTTTGAGAGTGCCCAACTCTCTTACCTAAAGGCCAAGGAGCAGGTGAACACCTCGCGTGAGAGTGTGCAGAAGGCCCAAACCAACCTCGGCTACGCCACCATCACGTCGCCTATCGACGGTGTGATTCTCTCGAAGGCTGTAGAGGAGGGTCAGACGGTTGCCGCCTCGTTTAACACCCCTGAGCTCTTCGTGATAGCCCAGGACCTGACAAACATGCGTGTGATTGCTGATATCGACGAGGCTGACATAGGTGGTGTGAAGGAGGGGCAGCGCGTTAGTTTTACCGTGGATGCTTTCCCAGACGACCATTTTGAGGGACAGGTGACACAGGTGCGCCAGCAGGCAACCACTGAAAGTAATGTGGTGACCTATGAGGTGGTAATCTCGGCTCCCAACAACGACCTGAAGCTGAAGCCCGGTCTGACGGCTAACGTGACCATCTACACGATGGAGAAGAACAATGTGCTGTCCGTGCCCGCCAAGGCCCTGCGCTTCCAGCCCAACGATGCTTTCTTGAAGAAGGGTGAAACCATCGAGGATTGTGAGGGCGACCATAAGGTGTGGACGAAGGAAGGTCCTGTATTTAAGGCCCACAAGGTGGAGATAGGCACCAGCAACGGCATCATGACGGAGATTACGGGTGGCATTGAGGCCGGTACGGAGGTTCTTACCGACTTCAGTATCTCGGGCGGTATGCCTGAGCAGGCCCAGCAGGGTGGCAATCCCTTCATGCCGCGTCCGAGAGGAAACAATAATAACAGAGGAGGACAGACCAGCCAGGGTGGCGGTGCCCCACAAAGAAGATAAGACTATGGCAGAGGACAATAGGAAAGTCGTCATTGAGCTGCAGAATGTGAAGCGTTACTTCCAGGTGGGCTCTGAGACGGTGAAGGCCCTGAGGGGTGTCTCGTTCAAGATTTACGAGGGGGAGTTTGTCACCATCCAAGGAACCTCGGGATCGGGAAAGTCGACGTTACTGAACCAACTGGGCTGTCTTGACACTCCCACCAGCGGTGAGTACTTCCTCGACGGCATCTCTGTACGTACGATGTCGAAGTCGCAACGTGCCCGTCTGAGAAATCGTAAGATTGGCTTTGTGTTCCAGAACTACAACCTGCTGGCGAAGACCACTGCTCTGGAGAATGTGGAGTTGCCACTGATGTATAACTCGGAGATCTCAGCTTCAGAGCGCCGTGAGAAGGCTATCAAGGCCCTGCAGGCAGTAGGCTTGGGCGATAGAATGTATCATAAGTCGAACCAGATGTCGGGTGGCCAGATGCAGCGTGTGGCCATTGCCCGTGCGCTGGTGAATGATCCTGCCGTGTTGCTTGCAGATGAGGCCACGGGTAACCTTGATACCCATACATCGTTTGAGATGCTCGTGCTGTTTCAGGAGTTGTATAAGCAGGGAAACACGATCATCTTTGTGACCCATAATCCGGAGATTGCGGAGTATGCCAGCCGTAACATCAACCTGCGCGACGGTAAAATCCGTGAGGATTCTATCAATACCAACATCAAGTCAGCAGCCGAGGCTCTCGCCAAGTTGCCAGTACCACAGGATGATTGAGAATTGAGTATTGAATATTGAAAATAGAACATTAATGAATATATTGAATCTGTTTAAAGTGAGCTTGAAGGCAGTGGCGAACAATAAGATGCGCTCCTTCCTCTCGATGCTGGGTATCATCATCGGCGTGGCGGCCGTGATTATCATGATGAGCATCGGACAGGGCTCGAAGGAGAGTATCCGTGCCGAGCTCTCCACGATGGGTACTAACCTGCTGACCATTCGGCCGGGTGCCGATATGCGAGGCGGTGTGCGTCAGGACCCGTCGAGTATGCAGACGCTGAAAATGGCCGACTACGAACGTATCGTCCGTGAGAAACGTTTTGTGACGAAGGTGTCACCTGAGGTCACTGCCAGCGGACAGGCCATCTATGGTAACAATAATACCAATGCCTCGATGTATGGAGAGTCGATTGATTACCTCGACATCAAGCAGTGGCCGGTAGAAGAAGGTGAGTGCTTCACGGAGGAGGATATCAAGAAGGCCGCTAAGGTTGTCGTGGTGGGAACCACCATCGTGAAGGAACTCTTTGGCGAGAATGTTGACCCGATTGGCAAGACCATCCGCTTTAAGAGCATCCCCATGCGTATCATCGGTGTGCTTAAGTCGAAGGGTTACAACTCATGGGGCATGGATCAGGATAATGTGATCATCGCCCCATACACCACGGTGATGAAGCGTATTGCCGCCCAGACCTACTTCTCGAGTATTGTCTGCTCGGCCGTAACCGAGGAACTCTCGGATGCTGCCATCGAGGAACTGACACAAATCTTGCGCGACAACCACAAGCTGAAAGAGGATGCCGATGACGACTTCACCATCCGTTCACAGGCGGAGATGATGGAGACGATGTCGAGTACGATGGATACGGTGACCATCATCCTCGTGGTGGCTGCTGCCTTCTCGCTGCTTGTGGCCGGTATCGGTATCATGAACATCATGTTGGTAAGTGTGACGGAGCGTACGAAGGAAATTGGTCTGAGGATGGCTGTGGGCGCCACGGGGCCTGTCATTTCGCTGCAGTTTCTTATCGAGTCGGTATTGATATCCGTAACCGGAGGCTTGATTGGCGTTCTCGTCGGGGTAGGGGTCAGTGCGTTTGTCTCTTCTTTCGGCATGCCGTCGAGCGTACCGGCATGGAGCATCTACGTGTCGTTTCTCGTGTGTGTTTTTATCGGCGTACTGTTCGGCTATATCCCTGCCCAAAAGGCTGCAAATATGGACCCAATAGAAGCTATCCGTCATGAATAGAACGCTATATCTGAGTCTTCACATCGGCATTTGGGCTTTCATGTTTCTTTCGCCCCTCACCTTTATGAGAGGCAATAGTATGCCGGCTTTTCAGTATGCGATGAACTGTATGACGCCGCTGCTGATGATGGTGGTGTTCTACGTGAACTACTTTTGGCTGACACCGCGTAACTTTGTTGTCGGCAAGCGCCGTTACTTCCTGTTGTTCAACCTGATCATGGTTGTGGGCCTGGGCATTTTCCTCCACCTGTGGGTACTCTTTACTCGAGAGTTGTTCCAGGCGACGGCCCCCCGTTTCCGTGAGACGGCCATCGATACGGTGTCGTATATCATCCGCGATATCCTGAGTCTGGGTATGTCGGCAGGTGTGGCTACCGCTATCGTACTTGCTACTAAGTGGCAACGTAATGAGGAGGAGCGCCTGGAAGCCGACAATGCCCGCGTGGAAGCTGAGCTGAGGAACTTGCGTTCGCAGATCAACCCCCACTTCTTATTGAACACGCTGAACAATATCTATGCGCTGACGGCCATTGACACCACTCGGGCACAGAATGCGATTCAACAGTTGTCGAAAATGATGCGCCACATGCTTTATGACAACCAAGAATCAGAGGTGGTGCTGCAGAATGAGATACAGTTCCTCGACAACTACGTGAATCTGATGAGGATCAGATTGTCGCAGAATGTTGACGTGACGTTTGAGAAAGATGTGGAGGATCCCTATGCGAAGGTGGCGCCGTTGCTCTTTATCTCTCTGATAGAGAACGCCTTCAAACACGGCGTCAGCCCTACGGAGCCCAGCTTCATCCATATCAAGATGAACCAGAAGGGGCGGGAACTCTGTTTTGCGATTGAAAATTCCAACCATCCCAAAACCAGTCAAGACCGTAGTGGCCACGGTATCGGGTTGCAACAGGTACAGCGCCGGCTCGACCTGTCGTACGCCGGGCGCTATGAATGGACTAAGGGTCCTACTGAGGACGGGAAAAACTATTTATCTACCATCAAAATTAAATTATGAAGATCAAATGTGCCATTATCGATGATGAGCCTTTGGCAGCAGGTCTGCTGGAGAGCTACACTAAAAAGACTCAATATCTGAGTCTGATTGGAACTTACAACAATGCTATTCAGGCCATGAAGGATTTGCGCGAGAATCCAGTGCAGCTGCTGTTTCTGGACATCCAAATGCCTGAACTCTCGGGCATTGAGTTCGCCAAGATCCTACCGAAGGATACGAAAATCATCTTCACTACTGCCTTCCCGCAGTATGCTGTGGAGGGATATAAGGTGAATGCCCTCGACTATATGTTGAAGCCTATCTCCTACGACGACTTCCTGAAGTCGACCGACAAGGCGCTGGAGTGGTTCTCGATTAAGTTGAAGCAGGAAGTGTACAGCCGCGACCGCTTTATGCTTGTCAAAAGCGACTATAAGCTTCTGCGCGTGAGCCTCGACGACATCCTCTATATTGAAGGTCTGAAAGACTATGTGCGTTTCTACCTGAAGAATGGTGAAAAGGTGATGTCGTTGATGTCGATGAGAAGACTCGAGGACTATTTGCCCAAACCGGAGTTCCTGCGTACCCACCGTTCGTATATTGTCCACATGACGGAGACGCCCTTTGTAGACCGTTTCCGTATTGTCTTTGGCGATGTCTATATTCCCATCTCTGACAACTACAAAGAGGATGTACAGCAATTCTTTGATGAGCATACACTCGTGTAAAAAACGTTAAAAGCGACGCATCATGCGCCGCTTTCACTTTATTTTTGTAACTTTGCACGCGATTAGGTTGATTATTACTCATTTTTAAAAATTATAATTAAAACGTTATGGTAAATTACAAGGATTTGGGTCTCGTGAATACCCGCGAGATGTTTAAGAGAGCAGTAGCTGGTGGCTATGCTATCCCCGCTTTCAACTTTAACACCATGGAGCAGATGCAGGCTATTGTGCAGGCAGCCGTTGAGACGAAGTCACCTGTAATCATGCAGGTTTCCAAAGGTGCTCGTAACTATGCCAATGCTACGATCCTCCGTTATATGGCTGAGGGTGCTGTGGCATACGCTAAGGAACTGGGATGTGAGCATCCCGAGATTGTGCTGCACCTCGATCATGGTGATAGCTTCGAACTCTGCAAGGACTGTATCGACATGGGCTTCTCTTCTGTGATGTACGATGGTAGCTCACTGCCTTACGAGGAGAACATCAAGATTTCTCGTCAGGTTGTAGAATATGCTCACAAGTATGACGTGACTGTAGAGTGTGAGCTTGGCGTACTGGCTGGTGTTGAGGATGAGGTGGCCTCTGAGGTGAGCCACTACACCAAGCCCGAGGAGGTCATCGACTTCGCTACCCGTACAGGCTGCGACTCTCTGGCTATCTCTATCGGTACTTCTCACGGTGCCTACAAGTTCAAGCCCGAGCAGTGCACACGCGACCCGAAGACCGGCAAGCTCGTTCCGCCGCCACTCGCATTCGACGTGCTGCATGAGATCGAGAAGAAGCTCCCCGGATTCCCCATCGTTCTCCACGGTTCTTCTTCTGTTCCTCAGGACGAGGTTGACACCATCAACCAGTATGGCGGCAAGCTGCCCGATGCAGTTGGTATCCCCGAGGAGCAGCTGCGTGAGGCTTCCAAGAGTGCTGTCTGCAAGATCAACATCGACTCCGACTCTCGTCTGGCCATGACCGCTGCCATCCGCAAGTATCTGGCAGAGCATCCCGATCACTTCGATCCCCGCCAGTATCTGAAGCCTGCTCGTGAGAACATGAAGAAGATGTACATCCACAAGATTGTGGACGTGCTTGGTTCTGATGGTAAGCTGGCTCAGTAATTGGGACGTTTACAATCTAATTTGCACCGCACATAGGGATTTCCTTATGTGCGGTACTTTTTTGATGTAAAAAAAATAAGAATTATTTGGAATAGTTCAGGAAATTGTTTACTTTTGCACAATAAATAATTGAATACAATCTAAATAATGGACAAAAAGGTTTTATTTTTTCTTTTCAGTCTGCTCTTCTGTGCTACTCTCGCAAGTGCTCAAGAGGTGCAGAAAAGTGACTTACAGAAGCGTGCGGAGGCTGTGGACCCGAAACAGAATATTGCCAGTGCACGCTCGTTGTATATCCATGCTTTCAATGACTATTACAATAAAGGACAGATACGTCAGGGTGTAGAGTGCGCCGTGAAGGCAACGGCCCTGTATTATAAGGAGAACTTCTATAAGGAAGCCTTCGACCTGTTGCACCGTGCTGATGACGCCATCAACTCCAGTAAACAGTCGGCCAGTGAGAAGGCTGCCTCGCATTATCTGGTGACGAAGGAACGTCTGCAGATGTATATGAAGCTCCGCAAGGGCGAAAGTGCTAAGGATCAGCTCAAGATACTGGAAAGTTTTGCTAGTCAGACCAGTGACGAGAATGTAAAGAACGACCTGCTTTACACCAAGGCTATCTATTATTATACTTTCGGTCAGAATGCACAGGGTAATGCAGTGTTCAAGGAAATGGCCGATAAGCTTACTGCCCAGAAGGAATATGATAAGGTGGACGAGGTATATCAGACACTGATTGCCAATGGCCGTAAGAGCAATAATGCCAACATGGTGGCACAGTCGTATAGTAACTATATTGCTTGGAAAGACTCTGCCAGTGCCATGAAGCACGCTGATGAGATTGCTGCTCTGAAGAAGCAGATTGCCGACAATGAGGCCGCTATCTCCGAGAAGGACAGCTCGCTGACTACGCGTCAGGTGATTATCATCGGACTCTGTATTGTTCTGGCTGCGTTGGCTGCTGCCCTGGTAGTGGGTGGCGTTGTGCTGATGCGCTTCATCCTGCTGACCCGAAAGCAGAAGAAGACCATCAAACTCGCCAACGAAAGTGATGCATTGAAGGCTAAATTCATTAGCAACATCTCTGCCCAGTTGGAGCCGACCCTGAAGAAACTCGATGATAGTATTCCGGAGGTGCAGGCCCTCTTGGATTTCTCCAACCGTATCCAGACCCTGTCGGAACTCCAAAACTCCGCCAATAAAGAATTGGAAATGGAAGATGTACAGATTCAGCAGTTCTGTGAGGATTTGTTGGGTGAGGTGCGTGACAAAATTAAGAAGGATGTGACGCTGTCGGTGAATGTGCCCAAGATGAACGTCTGTATCAATAAAGAATACGTTTCCCATATTCTGTTGCATCTGCTTAGTAATGCGGCAGAATACACACCGGCAGGTGGAAACATCTGGCTGGACTTCAAGAAACGTAGTCCGCATAAGTACCAGTTCTTGGTATCGGATACAGGCTGTGGTATTCCCGAGGAGAAGCAGGATGATGTGTTCAAACCATTCCTTGAGATCAGGGACCTCACTACAGGTGACGGTTTGGGTCTGCCCATCTGCAGACAGATGGCACAGAATATGAATGGTGACCTGAGTATCGACTCCCAGTTTACGAAAGGAGCACGTTTCGTGATGGATTTGAATGTGTAAGGATTCCCTTTAAAAATATAAATATAATAAGGTACGCCCGCGAGGTCAATGAATCTCGCGGGCGCCTTTTTTATTCGTTGATGCGTTTAAAGGCTTGAGGGATGTACTTTATCAGGTCGCTGGCGATGACACTCTCTATACCGAGTTCACGTGCGGCGATATCACCTGCCAGACCATGGAGATACATGCCGACGACACAGGCATCCTCATGCTTGTAGCCTCGTGCCAGCAATCCGGTAATAATGCCGGTGAGCACGTCGCCGCTACCTGCTGTGGCCATTCCTGCATTGCCGGTGGAGTTGAACATGATATGTCCGTCGGGGAGACAAAGCGAGGTGTGATGACCTTTCACTAGGATGTAGCCATGCAGACGCTGAGCCAAGTCGCGGGCTTTCATCAGCCGTTCGTAACTATCGGTACTTGGACCCTCCAGACGGTCGAACTCCTTGGGGTGGGGCGTCATGATGATACCCTTGGGCAGTTGCTGGAGCCAAGCTCGGTGGTTGGCGATGACGTTGATGGCGTCGGCATCGGCCACTACCGGACATTGTGTACGGCGTAGTTGGGCAATGATAGCGATGGCGGTCTGTTCGCTGGTACCCAAACCGGGACCGATGCCCACGGCATTGAAGTCTTCAGTATCGACGGCCTCCGAGAAAATGGTCTCTTCGCGGTCGAATTGGATAATGGCTTCAGGCACACTGATTTGCAGGAGCATACTGTTGCGCTTGGGAGTGTGGGTGGTGACCTTTCCGGCACCGGCCCGCAAACAGGCTTTCGTCGCCAGCACAGAGGCGCCACCCATGCCGTAGCTGCCTGCAATAATCAAGGCATTGCCCATCTTGCCTTTATGGGCAAAGGGGTCACGATGCAGCAGACGGGGACGTATGTCGTTTTCCTCGATAAGGGTGTAGTTGGCGTCTATCTTATCGATGCCCTGCTTACTGAGTCGAATGTCGAGTACCTTCAGGCGTCCGATATACATCTGATTCTCAGGGAACAGGAAAGAGAGTTTAGGCAACTGAAGAGTCAGGGTAAGATTGGCTCGAATAATATTAGTGCGGACATTATAGGTGTTATCCTCAGTCATAAGCCCCGACGGTATGTCGATGCTGACCACTTGAGCCGGTGAGGCGTTGATATACTTGACGAGTGAGGCAAATCCACCAGCTAACGGCTTGTTGAGTCCGGAGCCGAACAGGCCGTCGACGACCAGTGTTCCGGCATCTAGCTGTGGTGGCTCAAATTCCTGGGTGACCTCTATCAGGGCTTTCGACTTCTTGTCGAAAAGTCGCTTCCGGTTGATGACGCAATCTTCCGACAGATGGCCGGATACATTAAATAGATAGGCACAAACGTCATAGCCCTTGTCACAGAGCATCCTGCCTACAGCGAGGGCATCACCGCCATTGTTGCCGGGTCCGGCAAAGATGATGACAGGTGTCTGACTCCCCCACACTTCAGTGATAGCTTGGGTAATAGCTTTGGCTGAACGTTCCATCAAGTCGATGCTTTTGACGGGTTCGTTCTCTATGGTAAATTTGTCCAGTTCGTGAATCTGGGCACTTGTGAATATCTTCATAGGTGCAAAAATACGAAAAATATGCTAACAAAAGCAGAAGTTTGGAAGATTTTTTGTAATTTTGCACAAATTTTCAATTCTTTCAGCGTATGAGTGTTGTTAAAATCAAGGACAAAACGTTTCAGACGTCGATAGCTGAGGCAGAAATAAAGAGTCGTGTCAAGGCTCTGGCACAACAAATCAGTCATGATATGGAGGGTAAGACTCCATTGTTCTTAGGTGTTCTTAATGGCGCTTTTATCTTTGCAGCTGACTTGATTCGGGAGATGTCTATCCCTTGTGAGATTTCTTTTGTAAAGTTGGCCTCATATCAGGGTACGACCTCAACAGGAAAGGTTCATGAAGTCTTGGGCATCAATGAAGACCTTTCTGGACGCACTGTCATTATTGTGGAGGATATTGTGGAGAGTGGTCATACCATGAAGCGTATGATTGAGTCTCTGGGTACCAGGAATCCTGCATCCGTGCATGTCTGTACTTTGTTTTTCAAACCAGATAAACTGAAAGAAGATTTAAAACTAGATTATGTAGCGTTCCGTATTCCAGACGATTTCATAGTGGGCTATGGCCTCGACTATGATGGTTTGGGACGCGATTTGAAAGATATCTATACGATTGTTCAGAAGTAAAAAGTGAAAATTTAATTATCAGGATAATGAAGAATATTGTAATTTTCGGCGCTCCGGGCTCAGGTAAAGGCACGCAGAGCGACAAGATGATTGAAAAGTACGGACTGAATCATATCTCTACGGGTGATGTGCTCCGTGCTGAGATTAAGAAAGGTTCGGAGTTAGGTAAGACGGCTGCCACTTTTATTGATAACGGACAGCTGATTCCCGATGACTTAATGGTTAGCATCTTGGCATCGGTCTATGACTCTCTCGGCAAGGAACATAAAGGCGTGATCTTCGATGGCTTCCCTCGTACCATCCCGCAGGCCGAGGCTTTGAAGAAAATGCTTGAAGAGCGTGGTGACAAGGTGGCTGCGATGATTGAACTCGATGTGCCTGAGGACGAACTGATGAAGCGCTTGATTTTGCGTGGACAACAGAGTGGTCGTGCCGATGACAACGAGGAGACGATTAAGAAGCGTCTTGTGGTATACCATTCTCAGACTCAGCCTCTTATTGAGTGGTATAAGCAGGAGGGCATCCACTATCATATCAATGGTTCGGGTGAGCTCGACCGTATCTTTGCAGATATCTGTAACGTGATTGATGGAATCTAATTTCGTAGACTATGTGAAGATCTACTGCCGCTCGGGAAAAGGCGGTAAGGGATCGATGCACCTTCGCCATGTGAAGTATAACCCCAATGGTGGACCCGATGGTGGTGACGGTGGCAAAGGAGGCAGTATCATTCTGCGTGGTAATCATAACTATTGGACATTGTTACACCTGAAGTACGAACGTCATATCTTTGCCGAACATGGTGGCAATGGCGGTAAAGACAAATGCCATGGTACTGATGGCAAGGATGTGTATATAGATGTACCCTGTGGAACTGTTGTCTATAATGCCGAGACAGGTAAGTATGTCTGTGATGTGACCTATGATGGCCAGGAGGTTTTGCTTTTGAAAGGAGGACGTGGCGGACTGGGTAACTTCCAATTCCGTACGGCTACGAACCAGGCCCCCCGCTATGCACAGCCTGGAGAACCGATGCAGGAGATGACCATTATCCTCGAACTGAAACTCTTGGCTGATGTCGGTCTCGTGGGCTTCCCCAATGCCGGTAAGTCGACGCTGGTGTCGTCGCTTTCGAATGCCCGTCCGAAGATTGCCAATTACCCTTTTACCACGATGGAACCTTCCCTTGGCATCGTAGGCTATCGCGATAATAAGTCGTTTGTGATGGCTGATATCCCTGGCATTATTGAAGGGGCGTCGGAAGGTAAAGGCTTGGGCCTTAGGTTCTTGCGGCATATTGAGCGTAACTCTTTGCTGCTCTTCATGGTACCAGGAGATACCGATGATATCAAACGTGAGTACGAGATTCTTCTGAACGAATTGGCACAGTTTAATCCTGAGATGCTCGACAAGCACCGTGTCTTGGCGGTGACGAAATGCGACCTGCTCGACGAAGAGCTGATAGAGATGTTGCAAGAGGCGCTGCCTAAGGATCTACCTGTCGTATTTATCTCTGCCGTGACTGGATTTGGACTTGAAGAATTGAAGGATGTGCTCTGGCGTGAACTGAATGCCGAGAGTAATAAACTTGCTGTCATTACTTCTGAGGATACGCTTGTGCATCGTGATAAGGATATGAGCTGTTTCGCTCAGGAATTGGCAGATGAGGGCGAGGATGATGAAATCGAGTATATTGACGACGAAGAAATAGTAGATCTCGACGATTTTGAATACGATGAAGAGGGTGAGGCATAAGTCTCACCTTCTTTCTTTTTGTTAATATCATGACTAAGCGCAAGACTTTTTGCTAATATTAAAAAAAGTTACCGTTTTATTACAATAATTCGAAAAATTTCCTTATCTTTGCAGCGAAATTTCATTGTTGGGACTTGTCCCACTAATTAATTAATTAAAACAGTTCTAATTTTATGCAGAAAAGATTGTTCTTTCTGGTTGCTGTGTTGTTAACGTTGTCGTTAACGGCTATGGCCCAAATCACAACTTCAAGTATGGCTGGTAAAGTGACACTCGACGATCAGAACGGCGAGGAAGTCATTGGCGCTACTGTCATTGCCGTACACGAGCCTTCGGGTACTCGCTACACGGCTGTCACCAACACGTCTGGCCGTTTTGCCATTCAGGGTATGCGTTCCGGCGGCCCCTACGAGGTGACCGTATCCTACATCGGCTTCCAGCCGAAGACCCTGAAAGGCATTACACTTCAGCTGGCAGAGACCTATAACCTCGCTGTATGGCTCTCCGAGGATGCCAACGAGCTCTCAGAGATCGTGGTTAGCGGTAAGGCCTCCAAATTCGCAGCCGAGAAGACCGGTGCCTCTACAAACATCAACAGCGCACAGATTACAAACTTGCCGACGGTGAGCCGCTCAATTACAGATGTGACCCGCCTGTCACCTTACGGCGGTAACGGTATGAGCTTTGCTGGTAGTGACGGTCGTACAGCCAATTTCACCGTTGACGGCGCAAACTTCAACAACAACTTCGGTTTGAGTTCTAATCTCCCTGGTGGTGGTAATCCTATCTCTATCGATGCTATCGAGGAGTTGCAGGTGGTGATTTCTCCGTATGATGTCCGTCAGACCAACTTCATCGGCGGTGGTGTGAACGCTATTACCAAGTCGGGTACAAACACCTTCAAGGGTAGCGCTTATGTCTATCACAAGAACGAAAACATGCAGGGTGACGCCGTGAAGCGCCAG
>Ga0247610_10001570_pt1 | contig 28167 bp, 19 predicted proteins | sample 174DNAGHGhighgp2_FD_193483 | JGI IMG/M metagenome (GOLD analysis project Ga0247610, IMG submission 193483) | Sheep rumen microbial communities from Palmerston North, Manawatu-Wanganui, New Zealand - 1742 DNA GHGhigh gp2 | ecosystem: Host-associated > Mammals > Digestive system > Stomach > Rumen...
TTGCCATAATTGTTATATTGTTATTAAATTTATTATTATCATATAGTAATAAATATCTTATGGAAAATAAAAATGAGGAACTGTATTGAAACAATTCCTCATCTTTTGTATATTATAATTATTTATTTTTTATTATTAATATAAACCTGCGTCTATGTAATTCAAACCAAGAGTGATATTTCCATTAGCATCAGTATTTACAACTATTGCATTTGATGTTTCTGCTGTTGTTGCGCTAGTTGCAGCAGTGATTGAAATAGGAGCAACCTTGTTAGCTAATGTAACAGCAGCACCATTTACAGATACACCACTAATGTATTCGCCTTCAACAACATCAAGTCTTTCATCAAGGTCTGTTAATGCTTCAGCCGTAACTCTCTCATTCTCAGTGATGACAGCATTTGTCTTCTCAAATGCAGTTGCGATTGAATCAGACTCAGCAATACCACTCAATGCAGTAGTGTTCTCAGCAGAGAATCCACTCATCTTAATTTTGTCAGCATCAGTCTGAATGTCAGCAGTCTTATTACCAGCTTCGTTGCTAATTGTTGCAGAAATACTACCGTTTGTAGATGTTATAGCAGTGATTGTCTTACCACTAAGCTCTGCAAGGTCATCAGCATTAGCGATATTATCTTCCTCAACGGTCACTGTTTTAATAACACCATTTTCCTCAACTACGTTAACAGTAATATGCTCTGTAGAACCACTCTCATCAGCATCAAGGTCTTCAACAACAGCGTCAAGCTGTCTGTCAATCTCATCCTTAATACCGCTAATCTTGAAGCCATCAGCACCAACTGTTAAGAATGCAGCATTATTGCCATCCACTTCAGATGCTGGGTCAACAACACCACGTGCAACATGATTTTCAATTGTCAAACCACTTGCAAACTCAGCCTCAAGAACAAGCATTGACATGTCAACATATTCAGTATGTGTGTTACCAGAATCATCTACGTAAACATATTCAAGATTCTGATAATGTGTATCACCAGTATCAGTAATATAAGTAATACTTACAAGTGAACTATCTTTATAAATCTTAATGGTTTGACCAATAGTCTCTCCACTTGCATTCTTAAGCGCATACTCTTCCTTAACTGTTGTGCTTGAAGGAGTAACTGAAGACAATGTAAGAAGAGTGCTTACAGTCTTGTTGTTGTTTGCATCAGCAGCAGAAATCTCAATTGTCTTACCATCACCAATATACTGTGTCAATGCAGCAGAAGCAACCTTAAGTGCTTTTGTTGTTTCATCTTGAACGATAGTATCGTTGTCGATATTAACCTCAAAGTTAACACCGCCATCAGCATTATCAGTTAATACAATTGTCTCAGCACTTGAAGAAATTGTACCACGAGATACCTCAATCTGTCCCTTGTCTTCTGCAACTGCGATAACAACCTTCTTAGCTTGAGCAGTGTCAGCAGAACTTGGAAGAGCAACTCTTGTTACAGAAATCTTACCATCAGTCTCAGATACTTGAGATACATACTCACCTGCTACTGCTTCATCAGATACATCAAGACCACTAATCGCCTCTCCAATGTTAGCCTTTACCTCTTCGAGAGCACCCTGTACGTTAGTTGCTGTAAAACCAGTAACATCTACATACTGAGCATTAATATTTCCAGCAGATGCTGAAATTTCACCATTGCTCTCACTTACAGCAGTGATAGCCTTACCAGATTCTGAAATTGTATTTACAGATGGAAGGGCAACTCTAGTCACAGAGATTTTACCATCAACTTGATTTACCTCTGATACATAACTACCAGTTTCAGCAGTATCTGTATAATCAAGAGTTTCAATAAGACCATCAGCATATCTCTTAGCACCTTCAACAGAAGTCTCAGCACTTGTTGATTGTCCATTACCACTTAATGCAGTAAGCTGTGCTGTAACTGTCTCTGAAGCACCAGAACCAATGCCGTTTCCAAGTTTTGCGTTAATCTCTTGTCTTAGTTTTTCAACATCAGCACTTCCACCTTCAACGTCAACAATGGTGATTGTCTTGTAAGTTGCATCAGCATAAACAAGACCTGCAAGAGTCTTTACATTATTACCACTGCCATAACGTGCAAGGATGATAGTACCATCTTGTTCTTCGGTCAAAGTAAAACCTGTCAAAGCCTCATAAGCAGCATCGTGCGTTCCATAAAGAGCACCGTTACGTAGGAATTTAACATTACCTACATTGTTGTTAGTTATAGCCATAATTTTTTAAAATATTTTATTTAATTATTATTTTTGTTTTATCCTTAGTAATAAATATTTTGTAACTATAAAAAAGTTATTCAAATCTGAATGTATCACTAATATTACCACTCTCAACAGTTACCACATCACCACTATTGAACGTATATGCCGTGAACGTAAGAATATTATCAGTTGCAGCCTTTGTTTCAACAGTTGTTCCGTTTACCTTTAATGCGAATTCAGTTGTTTGGTTTGTGTAACACTTGATAACCCTGTCACTTGTCTTTGTATAGTTCTTTCCGCATATATGAACGAATGGAGTTGGATTCCACCATGCCTTATACAAGTAGAATGGGTCTTTCTTTGTAACGTGGTCTCTCTCAACAAGACCCTTGTTGTTAAGCCTTCTAAGAGCGTCATTCGTTGATGTGTTCTCTCCGTCAAGACATTCTGTATATCCCTCATTTCTACTTGCAACTGCAATATCAAACAACTGCCACTGTGATGTATACAACAACTGTGGATATTGTTTGATTGCTGCAATATGACCCTCGTGCAACCACATCATATACTCAATATCATGTCTTTCGTGATTACCCCTTGTGGTTGTTGTCATAAAGTCATCTGAGTGACAAGTAGGAGTACCACCACAACCATACTCAGAATATGCCATTGGCTTTCCAATCCTGCTAACGGTGTTGTTCAAACGAGTTGTAATCTGTGGAGATGGATTATTACTGTTTGGACTATCATACCAACCAACGTATATATTACATCCAAACCAGTCAACATTAGATGGGTCATTGTAATATGCACTTGGATTACTACCAGTTCCTTGGGCGAGCACATATCCAACCATTCTCTCAGAATCAAGGCTCTTGATTAGTGCTGTATATTCTTCTACCTTCTGCTTACCGAATTCTTTATCATCAGTACTTGTCTCATTGCTAAGACCCCAGAAGAAGATACAAGGATGGTTATAATGTTGATTAACCATATCTGTATACTGACCAGTCAAGTGCGTATAATAGTCTTCTGGCATTGTAGACTGTAACTTGTTAACACAAGGTCCTTCAGTTTGCACAACTATTCCAAGAGCATCACACCTGTCATATACTTCCTTTGGATGAGGATAGTGAGCAAGTCTTAGGAAATTACAACCAAGTTCTTGAATTGTCGCAAATGTGTTATCATAATCTGTTTCATCAAGCGCATTTGCTTTTCCTTCTATATCATCGTGCATACAGCACCCTCTTAACAGATATGGAGAGCCGTTGAGCAAGAATCCAGTATATGGATTTTCAACAGTACCAACCTTCTCAGTATCATTGATTACATATTCATAGTATCTCAATCCATAAGGTCTTACGAATCTATGGTACAAGTCATTTCCCTCATATATCTCAAGTGTAACAGTGTACATATATGGGTCTGACTTACCATTCCAAAGATGAGGATTTGAAATAACCTTTGTAAATGTTATTTCCTCACTAGTACTTGCGCTTGTTGCAGAATAGATATTGGTGTTTCCATCATCAATCTTACAAACTAGTGTAGCCCCTGTAGGAACATTAGTCTTGATACTCATCGTAGCCTCTGCATCAGATACTGTTGAAATAATATGGAAACCATCATATCCATAGTTTATTGATGGAAGATATGGGCTTGTTAATAATCTTACATTACCCAATGTTGCGTTGAAGTTAAAATCACCTGCTGCTGGCGCAAGATTATTTCCCTCATTATTCTTGATTGCAACTTTGATATTATTCATTCCACCATGAACATATTCTGATATGTCAGTTGTAAATGCTGCATAGCCTCCCCAGTGTTTTTCAACTAACGTATTGTCAACATATATCTCTGCTGATTGGTCAGCATGCTGAAACCACAGGTATGTAGGCTGTGCCCCACTCAACGCAAAACTTGTCTCAAAGTTAAACGTTCCTTTTGCGTAGCTTGCTGAATGACCATCAATTGCATTGACTGAATATGGGGTGGTAATCTCTTGACCTCCATACTGCCATTTCTTAAGGTCTCTGTTTGAATATTCAATAGGCACGTCACTTACATATTGACAAGTCTGACTTATTGTACGACTTGATTCACCTTCATACTCAGAGTAGGCTTCGATAAATGTATCTTCGTTTATTATAATAGGCGCTGTATAAGAACTGTATTCTCCTATATTATTTAATTTATATAATATATCAGCACCTTGTGTCTCACAAGATAATGTGATTGTATCAAAACCATTGAATGATATGATTGGTGCTTCAACATTAACATCGTTATATACTGTCCAACCACTAGGAATACCATTAACGCCAGTAGTCCATGTGGCATTTGCTGCCTTAATAAATGTTCCAGTTGCCGACACGCCTTTCACCCAATCAGTAGTACCACCGTTTATATTTGTCGCTAAACACTTAATATAATTAAGACTTGTACATCCTGTAAACATTCCCTTATAGCAATCTGATACCAATGATTCTGCTACTAAAACAGGGGCAGTAGTGATTTGACAATTTTCGAACATATAAGAACAAGCACTAAATGATGTAGCCGTTGCAGGTATTTCTATTGGTGCTTTAGTAAGGGTTGTTGTATTGGCAAACATCGCACGGTAACAACTATTTGTTAACGTAAGCGCAGGTAAAACTAAATTTTCTGCTGAAACCACCCTTGCTGTACTAAATAATTTATGAAAAACATATTTTTCACTATTAAATGATGTTAAACTAGTGAAATTATCACCACCAACAAGACTCATGACGTTACCCTCAACATCATAATATGCTGTTCCACCCATAAATCCAGAGTTTACGTTTTTTCCAGTACCATACGTTCCATTATTACCCTTAAATAAAACTTTATCACCAGCATTAACATTTATTTCAGCACCACTTGTTGTTGATGTTATTTCTACCCAAGTATTACCGTTATCTTTGCTATATGATATTGTTTTAGTCACAGCAGTAGTTGCTGCTTTCCATAAAATAGTACCACCACTAAGTATTTCAAATGTAAGATACTGTTTACTATAAGGCAGTTCTTCATTGCCTTCTTGTGTAAAACTATAAGGTATGCTTATATCATGAAACATATAACTTCCACTTATTGTTCTTGCTGATGTTGTTGGGTTTTCACTAATTGGTATTGTCACAGTATCACCATCCATGAAACTTCCTTGTTCACAAGTGTATGCGGTGTATGTATCAGTATAGCTGAATGACAAGTCAAATGATGTTGCACTTGCTGGAACACTTGAGGGGTATGATGGCTCTCCCATAAGTTCATATTCATGCTCTTCTTGACAATGCAATTGTGGAGTGCAATGTGACTCATCTTCCTCTATACAATATGATACGTTTGGGAGTATAAAGTCTGTACCGCCAGTATATGCCACGTATTCATCGTAATTATTAAATAATTTTGTATATTTCATATTTATATTTTTATTGGATAAATTTATGAATTAACCTCTGGTCCTGCTACAAATTCAGCGTCATTTGGGGAAACATAGAATACATTATTAACCTTATCAAGCAAACCAACTTTGTTATCTGATTTTCTCTTGCAAGGCATCATATCCCTAACCAATGTTCCTTGGCTACTTTCATCTGCCTTTAAAAATAGTTTGAAGTAATATAGTTTTGCAGCAATAAACCTATTAACTTGTGTTTTATCTTGACTATTGAATGCGCAGAATAAAGATGTTCCCCAAGTATGGGTTTGACCACCGTTATTCAAATTTGTAACGTTCTTATTTGGCGCTGTTTGAACAGGTAGTTCTATATCAGTGCCGTTGTTCCCTAAGTTATTATCTTTAGCAGTACCTCCAATATATCTACCTAATGTGTTTGTTGCGGTTGGAGTGTTCATTCTGATAAATGTGCCAGGCCAAGGACTAGTTGTATTTTGACATCCAAATAATGTTGGTTGCGTATTATCTTTACCAACACCGCTTACGTTATATTTAATTGCAATATCATACCATGTATTTAACGTTTCATATAAATTTATATCCAAATCAATATATTGTCCGCCATTACTTGTGCTTTCAATATATTCTAGCTCTGTATATGGTGAATCTGATACACTAACTGAACATTGTGCTGTATATCCACCATCAACTGTTGTAACGGTAATAACAGCATCACCACTTGCAACACCACTCACAACTCCATTTGAATCAACTGTTGCTACACTTGCATTACTTGTTGACCAAGAAACAGATTTATCGGTTGCATCATTCGGTGAAACAGTAGCAACCAATGTTGTTGTCGCACCCTTGTTAATAGTTGAGGCAGTAGTATCTAGCGTTACTCCAGTTACATGAACTGAAGCGTGTGTTGTTACTGTCCAATTACATGGATATTTGTGAACACCACAAGCAGTAGTACCTGTGTCCCATTCAGCATTTTCACTCATTACAAATGTACCACTTCTAGCCACTCCGTTTACCCAGTTGTAAGTATAAGAAGTGGATGGGGTATTGGTAAATAATGCCTCTATGTAATTTAATTTATTACAGCCGCCAAACATGTATCTGTAACAATTTACCACAAGGGTTTGGGCTGATAATACTGGTGCTACTGTTAATGATGTACAACCAGTAAACATTGCCCTATAACAATCATTATACAAAGTAGTAGCTGGTAATTCTGGCGCTATTGCTAATGATGTACAACCTTCAAACATTGATTGATATACGCCTTCTGCCAATGTTGTTGAAGGTAATGAAGGTGCTGTTGTTAGGTTTGTACACCCTCTGAACATAGAATTATAACAGTTATTTGCCAATGTTGTTGCAGGTAATGAAGGTGCTGTTGTTAGGCTTGTACAACCGCTGAACATCCCTTCATAACAAGCAATTGCCAATACTGTTGAAGGTAAAATTGGGGCATTTTCCAATGATGTACATCCAGCAAACATTTGTTGACACCCACCATCCGATAATCTTGTATTTGGTAAGTCTGGTGTTGTTTTCAATGATGTACATCCCATAAACATTTGTTTAAATTCACCATTTACATTAGTACCACCAACTGGAGATGTTATACTTAAATCACTTGGAATTTTAGGCGCATTTACCAAAGAAGTACAGTTTTTAAACATTGCATTAAGACTTCCACTTGTTTGACCTGTAATTGTTTTAATTTTAAGGTCAGGAACTATCGTTAACGATGTACACCCATAAAACATTTCACTACAAGTTAATTTAGTTGTGGTTTCAACATCAAACTCAGTAACTGCTAACAATGATGTACATGCACTGAACATTGATTCGCAAGAATTCCAAGAAGCATGAATTCCTTTAATTTTTGGGGTTTCTTTTAATGAAGAACAACCAGCATACATTTTAACATAACAACAAGTTGGCAATTCTGTACTTGGTAATTCTTCTTGTATGTTTTCTAATTTTGTACACCCTCTGAACATACTGCTGTAACAGTATTGTTCCAATGTAGTTGCAGATAATATAGGCGCAGATTCCAAATTTGTACAGCCATCAAACATTTCCCTGTAACAATATGAAGGCATTTGTTCTATTGGCAATACAAGATTTTCAGCATTTATAATGTTTTCATTTTGATAAAACATCCTTTCAAAGTTTCTTGTTTTGGCAGTTGTTTTATCTATGAAATCATCACCATAAATTAATGACATTATATTTCCTTCAACATCAAATTTTCCTGTTGATGAAAAAGTTCCAATACCTACATCTTCTGTTCCTGCACTAGTTATATTAGCCCTAAAATTTATCTTTTCACTAGCACCAACTTCCTCAGTACTACTTCCAACAACAAGGGTGCTCCAAGTAGAACCATCGTCCAATGAATATTCTATTTCATTTGATGTGAATGAGAATGTTGAAGGTTCAACAGCGACAAATGTAAGATATTTATCACTGTAGTCTTCTGATTTTGGTTCAGAAATATGTACATCACCTTCCTCAAGACACACGGAAACATTTGTGACAATATAATCATCACTTTTCCTAAATTTTTCATAATCAAAATGATTATTAAATATTCTAAAATATTTCATATATTATTTTTTCTTTAATTCTTCTACAAGTTTATCAGCATATTTAACAGCCACATCAGATATTTGCTTTTTAAATATAAATTGTAATAAGAACACCATAATGCTACTTGACAATATGGCGTTCATTATATTAATGGATGCATCGATTCTAACTTGTTCCCAATTTATTTCTGAATTGTTCATATGCTACACAAAAAACATTGAAATTTAAAAAACCAATGTTGAAACCAATAACTGTTAATATTAAATCAACCAATTAATTACTTTTTAAGCAATTTTTACTTTTCTATAAATATTTCCATTAAAATAAAAATAAAATGGATAATCTATTTTGATTATCCATTATATTTTAAACTACTCTATTTTTCCAATATTTTGCTTAAGTTGAGTAATCTCTTCTTTCAAAGAATCAATTTCAATTGACTGCTTTTTTATAATCTTTGCCAACGATATTCCAATTGCAACATTCAATGAAGAGTAGTCAAGACTTAAATTGTTTTCATCAGAATCGTATTCACATACAACTTCAGGTAATATATCTAACCAATATTGAGCAATTGTACCAATGTGAGGGGAATCATTTTCAACACCCTTGAATGTATAGGAAACTAAAGGAGCATTAACAATTTCCTCAAGCAATAATTCCTTATCTTCAATAATGTTTTTCAACCTTTCATCAGATACTTGAGATACAGTTCCTGAAACATGAACGTTGCCGTTCATGTAGCTCAAACCATTCTGACGAATCTCAAACGCATTATGTCTTGCTGATTCTGATGTGCCATTACCAACACTGAATAATGTATTTCCACTATCTCCAAATGTTGTAGATGCACTAGACGATACATTATATTGACCACTTGCATGCTCTGATTGATTATTTGTCACGGTATAAAAACCTTCAGCATGAGAAGAAGAACCACTTGCTTGCGTATGACTACCTTCAGCATGAGAAGAAAAACCACTTGCTGTTGTTTGATATCCTTCAGCATGAGAATAATCACCACTTGCTGTTGTATAACGTCCTTCAGCATGAGAAAAATTGCCACTTGCCATTGTATTACGTCCTTCAGCATGAGAATAATCACCACTTGCTGTTGTTCCACTGCCTTCAGCATGAGAAGAAGAACCACTTGCTTGCGTATGACTACCTTCAGCATGAGAGTAGTTACCACTTGCTGTTGTTTGATATCCTTCAGCATGAGAGTAGTTACCACTTGCTGTTGTTCCACTGCCTTCAGCATGAGAATATCTACCACTTGCTATCGTACTACGTCCTTCAGCATGAGAATAATCACCACTTGCTATCGTACTACGTCCTTCAGCATGAGAATAATCACCACTTGCTGTTGTTTGATATCCTTCAGCATGAGAAGATTGTCCACTTGCTGTTGTATCACGTCCTTCAGCATGAGATTGACTACCACCTGCTTTTGTTCCACTACCTTCGATTATACTATTTGCTCCAGTTCCTGCACTGATTGGAAGGTCGAGAGAAATTGCTTTATTTGTAATATCAATTGCTCTACCAGCGCTAACCTCATATAATGAATCAAGCCCATCTCTTAGTATTTTTGCACTCCAAACACCATTATAGGTATTAGTTCCTGCTGATAATTGTGCGGCGGTACCTGCTGAATATGTGGTGTCATTAAGACAGTCTTGTAACCTTATGTCGCTTGAGGCACTAGTGATATAGATATCACCATTCTGTCTAACCTCAAACGCATTATGTCTTGCTGATGTTGATGTACCATTACCAACTGAGAATAGTGTATTTCCACTGTTGCCAAATGTTGTGGATGTCTTGGATGATACATTGTATTGACCACTAGCGTGTTCTGATTTGTTATTTGCCACAGTATAATAACCTTCAGCATGAGAATGAGTGCCATTTGCTTGTGTTCCACGTCCTTCAGCATGAGAAACTTCACTTGTTGCGCTTGTTTCATATCCTTCAGCATGAGAGTTATTACCACTTGCTTTTGTAACACTACCTTCTGCGTGAGAACATGCGCCATTTGCTGTTGTGCTATAACCTTCAGCATGAGAAATAGAACCACTTGCTTTTGTATATTGTCCTTCAGCATGAGAATAAGAACTACTTGCTGTTGTACTATTTCCTTCAGCGTGAGAACATTCACCACTTGCAACATTTGATGCGCTGTTATATATCAATGCGTTTGTTCCAGTACCAGCACTGATTGGGAGGTCAAGAGAAATTACATTACTTGTAATATCAATTGCTCTACCTTCTGTAAGAACATCTTGTTTTGCAGCAAATGCTGTTGTCAACGCTGTTGCACCGCTTGTTTGACCTGTTGTGTAGTAATTTGATGGGTCAAATATGTCTGTCAATGGAATATTAATATCTTCATGCTTAGTACTTCCAGTTCCTGAATCCTCATTAAATGTTATTACTAGGCACGTTCCACTTCCAGCAACGTCTTTAACTTCAACATTTGACACCATTCCATCCTTGATAAAATCAGTTGCATTAATTGTTGCCTTTATTGTATCTCCATGATAGAAGTTAATAACTTTTGTTGTGCCACTATCCTCATACTCTGCACCATCAAAGAAATTAGTAATGTCGTTTTCATCAACTTTGTTATTCCAATTTAACTTTTCATCAGATGTGACATGAATTGTTTCATCTTCTACATGATTCTTGACATTTCCACTTACTGTTCCTACATCACCACTTAATGTTTCTACATCACCACTTAAAACATTGATGTTTTGAACTTGTGTCAATTCTTTTTCGCCTAAATATATATTACCCATGACTATATTGTTTTTTTTATCATATATTATTATTTAATCATTAATTATATACATTGTATTTTGGTCTTTAACTGTTAATGCATCATATTCGGCTTGTGTAACCTTCATCAATGTCATACCTCCCATTGCAGACTCAAGCATTTCAATTCTTTTCTCAAGTTTACCAATTACCTCCAATAAAGTATCTGTTGTCAGTACAGATGCACTACTTGATGCAATTTGATAGCCAGTCATGGCAGTAATATTGTTCGCCTCATGAGTATGATTAATATCTGATTTATTACTAAGCGCAGTATTAACGTCAGTCGAACTTGAATAAGAATTCTTATCCTCATATGCCATAGTTCCAAAAGGACTAATAATACTGTTAAGTTTTGCCCTGTCCCCTTCTATTAAGTGTATGTTTTCATTAACAGTATGTGAACTTACAGCACCACTCAATGTTGTATATGCCATAGTCCACACAAGTTCATTATCTGTTACTGCATCATATACAGCCTTACTTGATACTGGATTTGTACTAGCAGATGTTGTATTATCCAATACTTGGTCAACAGTTATTGAAGGTGCATATGATGTTACAAAACCATATACAGCGCTTGTTGATACTGCATTTGTAGATGCAGACGTTCCACTATCAATTACCTGGTCAACAACTCCACCTAAACTGTCTTGCAACAACACATCTGTTCCACCAATTGTGATGTATATGTCACCATTCTGGCGAATTTCAAAAGCATTATGTCTTGATGTTGACGTACCATTACCAACACTGAATAATGTATTTCCACTGTTGCCAAATGTTGTGGATGCCTTGGATGATACATTATATTGACCACTTGCATGCTCTGATTGATTATTTGTCACGGTATGAAAACCTTCAGCATGAGAAGAAGAACCACTTGCTGTAGTATTATCTCCTTCAGCATGTGATAAAGCACCACTTGCTATTGTATTATATCCTTCAACATGAGAATTAACACCAAATGCTTTTGTATTTTGTCCTTCAGCATGAGAATAAGAACCATTTGCTTGTGTGCCAGCTCCTTCAGCATGAGAAGATTGTCCACTTGCTGTTGTTCCACCACCTTCAGCATGAGAATTGTTACCATTTGCTTGTGTGCTAGCTCCTTCAGCATGAGAATTGTTACCATTTGCTTGCGTATAACTACCTTCAGCATGAGAAGAAGAACCACTTGCTATCGTATTTTGTCCTTCAGCATGAGAATATAAACCTTTTGCTTGTGTGCCAGCTCCTTCAGCGTGAGAAAAAGAACCATATGCGTGTGTGCTTGCGCCTTCAGCATGAGAATTGTTACCATTTGCTGTTGTTTCACTACCTTCAGCATGAGAATTGTTACCATTTGCCTTTGTTAGATGGCCCTCAGCATGAGAAGAAGAACCACTTGCTATCGTATTTTGTCCTTCAGCATGAGAAGAAGAACCACTTGCTATCGTATTTTGTCCTTCAGCATGAGAAGAAGAACCACTTGCTATTGTTCCACTACCTTCAGCGTGAGAAGATTGTCCACTTGCTGTTGTTCCACTGCCTTCAGCATGAGAATAAGAACCATATGCGTGTGTGCCTGTGCCTTCAGCATGAGAAGATTGTCCACTTGCTATTGTTCCACTACCTTCAGCATGAGAAGAAGAACCACTTGCTTGTGTTCCACTGCCTTCAGCATGAGAAGATTCGCCACTTGCTGTTGTTCCACCACCTTCAGCATGAGAATAAGAACCATATGCGTGTGTGCCTGCGCCTTCAGCATGAGAATTGTTACCATTTGCTTGTGTGCCAGCTCCTTCAGCATGAGAACAACTACCACTTGCTATCGTATTTTGTCCTTCAGCATGAGAATAGCCACCACTTGCTGTAGTATTATCTCCTTCAGCATGAGAAGAAGAACCATTTGCCTTTGTTAGATGGCCCTCAGCATGAGAAGAAGAACCACTTGCCGTTGTTCCACTACCTTCAGCGTGAGAAGATTGTCCACTTGCTGTTGTTCCACTGCCTTCAGCATGAGAATAAGAACCATATGCGTGTGTGCCTGTGCCTTCAGCATGAGAAGAATCACCACTTGCTATTGTTCCACTACCTTCAGCATGAGAATATTCGCCACTTGCTTGTGTGCCTGCGCCTTCAGCATGAGAATTGTTACCATTTGCTGTTGTTCCACCACCTTCAGCATGTGATAAAGCACCATTTGCTGTTGTTCCACCACCTTCAGCATGTGATAAAGCACCACTTGCTATTGTATTATATCCTTCAACATGAGAATTAACACCAAATGCTTTTGTATTTTGTCCTTCGGCATGAGAAGAAGCACCACTTGCTATTGTTCCACCACCTTCAGCATGAGAATTGTTACCATTTGCTTGTGTGCCAGCTCCTTCAGCATGAGAATAAGAACCATATGCGTGTGTGCCTGCGCCTTCAGCATGAGAATAGCCACCACTTGCTGTTGTTTCACCACCTTCAGCATGAGAATAAGAACCATTTGCCTTTGTTAGATGGCCCTCAGCATGAGAAGAAGAACCACTTGCTATTGTTCCACTACCTTCAGCAACAGAACTACTTCCACTAGCAACATTATTTCCACCTTTAAGAACTGCTGAATTTGCACCAGTTCCCCTATCCCAAACTGAAACAAATGTTGATATATTTCCGCTTGAGTTTTTAATGGATATTGTTTCATATCCTTCAGCATAGTTAATAGCTATTTCGCCTTCTGTCAATGCAGAAGGGTTTGGTAATTTTGGAATACCATTATCTACAACATTACTTTTAACATGTTGTATGTGTTCAATATTTTTTGCCATAATAATTTATATTTATCTTATTATTTACTATATTGATTTTTCAGGGTTATAGAACCCAAAAATTGGTAAGAATACCAGCATTATATTATACAATACCTAATTATAAGATATTTCTATATAAATATTAAAACAAAAGAAAATAGTGAGAATTTTTATACACTCTTTTTAGGTAATAACCATATTCATTCTTAATATTTGGGAACTATATAACTGTTGACAATAGTTCTTATTGTTGAAGATATACTATGAGTGGTATATGCACAATAATGTGGTATAAAAAAAGGAGTAACCTTTTGTTTGATTACTCCTTTATATATTGTTTTTATTCGTCAAGAACACCACGAACAGATAAACCATAGTAACGTGAATCGATGGTGTCACCCCAACCACTATTTACGTCGAAGTACATAGTGTAGGTTTGGTAATCCTCAGAATCATTACTAACTGAACTTGACCAATAGTTGCCGTAACTACCTATATCGTGCACTGAACCGTAGTCTGCATAGCCAACAGCAGGAAAGAACAGTACCTTTGAAGTATCTGTTTTATCAGTCATTACAAGTCCACTTACACCACTGCCTTGGTAATCAGTTGTCCATCCTGTATTTACAGCCTCGACTAATGCTTGCAATTCAGACATTGTAGGTGTTCTCCAATTACCACCCCATGCAGCAGTAACAGCATCATCACTTGGCTGTAATGTAATTAATTCATCAGCAGCATTGTACTTGGTGTAAGAACCATCATCATAATACTGATAGTCACTTCCTTCAAAGTTCTTATCAACGCCTACTTGTGCAGCAGTATAACCTTGGGTATCACCCCATTGGAAATACAGTCCACCATCAGTTATTGAATTTGCACCGACATTCATTGTAGCCCATTTAATTCCGCCAATCTCAACATAATCGTGTGATGGCGTTGGAGGTGTAGATGGATTATAATGTACATCGTCTTCTGTTGTGCAGATTGATACATTAGGTAGGATTGCATCACTGCCGTTAATATAGTTTTCATACTGTGTATGATTCTCAAATTTCTTTAAGTAAATTGCCATAATATTCTATTGTTTTTACTATAAATATCTATTTATTTGAAAAAATAGCAATATGAAAGTTTGTGTTTTTACAATTATAAAAAATGAACAAGAATATCTTGAAGAATGGATTAAATACCACTTGGATTTAGGTGTTGACCACTTGTTTATATTTGAAGATAATGGTAGCGAATCGCACAAGGATATAACAAATAAATACCCATCTGATAAAGTGTCACTGAATAGTATAACCATATTACCAATAGATAAATCACATGTACACAATTGGCAAGAGTCAAGGCAAAACATATATAACAAAGAAGGACTATGGTGGATAAAGAATAACTATAATTATGATTGGTGTTTCGCTATTGACTGTGATGAGTATATAACGTTATCAAGCAGTGGCGATACCATACAATCAGTTCTAAACCTTTATTCTGAGTATGATGTAGTAATACTCCAATGGCAGAATTATAACGCAAATGGACACGTTTATAAGCCCAATTACGAAGAAAAGGGTATAATAGATACATATACACAGAAATGTGACAAGTCAATTAATGATGCCACGTGGAAGAGTACAAAACTAATATATAAACTTAGTGATTTTAAGAAACACTATTTCTTGGGGACGCATTTATGTTATGATTTCTGTAAATGGTGTAAAACAGACTATTCAAAAGAACTTAATAAAATTTGTTATGATAATATATATCTTAGACACTACTTAACAAAATCTTGGGAAGAATATGTATGGAAATTAAATGTTAGAGGTATGTTCCATGTTAAGCATAGGAACTATGATGAATTTTTCGAAATGAATAAAGATATGTTGGATAGGAAAGAAGAATTAATAAAGTGGGCAGAAGAATATGTGAAAACAAATAAAAATGAGCAAACCATTTATTGATTTGCTCATTATTGTATTTTTATGTATAAACTAATAATTATTGCCAATCGGTATATTGTTACCAATTAAAATACCTATTCCATTGTGGGAAATTTTTTATAAGTTTTTTTAGTATTTCGATTTGTTCATCGTCAAACTTTTCCCCTCTGAATTATAAATTTCAGTCAAAATTCTATCCACAGATTCTTTCACTATTCTATGTAAATCACTCTCTGTTAACCTTATTAATTTCTTATTCATATGTTTACATTTCTAACTATATCATTGCCTTATTTTTTATTATCTATTTAAATAAAGTAAATAAATAATATTTTTTTATTATAAAAAACATTACAATTATGAAAGTTGCTTTATGCGTCATAGGCAGGTTGGAAAACCAATATGCTGTTGAATATGTTGAATGGTATAAAAAAATTGGTTTTGATAAAATATTCATATACGATAATAACCACGATGGGGAAGAACATTTCAAAGATGTATTACAAAAATATATAGATGATAATTTCGTTGAAGTGATAGATTTTAGAAATAAAGAGGCTGCACAATTAACTGCATATAATGATTGCTATAATAAACATGGCAATGAATATGATTGGATTGCGTTCTTTGATTTTGACGAATTCCTAACACTTGTTGAAGATGATAACATACATTATTTCCTAAGCCATTTTAACGACTTTGAATGTATTAAAATTAATTGGATGGTGTACACTGACAATGACCTTGTGAGAAACGACCACAGACCTTTATTTGAAAGGTTTACCACTCCAATGGAGTATGATAAACACGGAACTTATAATTTCCCAGAAAATAATCATGTCAAATCAATAGTAAAGGGAAGAATAGAAAACTTTAAATGGAGTGGAACACCACATACGCCTAATATGGGATTAAAATACTGCGATTCTCTTGGTAATAAAAGTAACGAATCTCCTTTTAACGAGTATGATTACACGAAAGCATACATTAAACATTTTATCACAAAAACAATAGATGAGTGGATAAGTAAAAAACAAATCAGAGGTGCTGCCGATAGGACAAAAAAACAATCTGATTTAGTTTACACAATAGAAAGTTTTTTTAAGTACAATAAAAAAACAAAAGAGAAAATTGATTATATTGATAATGTATATAACAATAATATTGATATATTCATAAACACCCATAAGTTTTTTGAACCAATTGTTGAAAACAAAGTATATAAAGTAATTGATTCAAGGTTCATTGAAGCAGACCTTCCATTAAAAGATGATTTCTATTCAGAATTATATCACTACAAATATGTTTATGATAACGTGCCATTAAAAAAGTATGTTGGGTTCTGTCATTATAGGAGATATTTCTCATTCTTAGATGATATTCCAAATATGGATGAATTATTCAATGAATATGATTGTGTGGTTGGAAAGCCGCTTGAATTAAAAATGACAGCAAGAGAACACTATGCAATATTCCATAATATTGAAGACCTTGAAATTATTGAAAATATTATAAAAGAAAAATATAATGATTATTATAACTCACTGGAATCTTTTTTAGATAATAATTTATTTATTCCATATAATATGTTTATAATGAAAAGCGAGGATTTCAAAAAATATTGTGAATTCATATTTGGCGTAATGGGAGAATACATTAATATCGTAGGAACTGATATTAAAGGAAGAATTGAAAATAGCAAAGAAAAATATCTTAAAGACTTTTCACCAAATAATACGGTGGAATATCAATATAGAATTGGTGGATATATCATCGAAAGGTTAACCAATGTGTTTATGATAAAACATTTTAAAAAAATAAAGTGGTATGAGGTTTTAATAACTGAAAATAAATACAATTTAAAAGGCAACATTATATAAAACAAATAAAGGGCATCCATCAATTTGGATGCCCTTTATTCATTTAATGTTTTCAATAATTAATCTCCGTCAAAAAAATTAGAATTATTTCCAACTGTATCTGAGTCATATACCTCATGTGCAATCTGGGCTAGAATCTTGTTTATATTCATAAATTCCCCTTCAATCCATAAATATACATCACCATTCTGTTTAACTTCTAGAGCATTACTTCTATTTGCTTCATCAGTACCGTTACCGATACTAAATAATGTCTTCTGAGCTGGGTCATTACTTTCTGTGCTTATATTGTAGCTTCCAAATGCAACCTCACTTCCACCATTGTTTCTCTCAATGGTATCGTTATCAGTATAGCCAAGTTTCTCAATAAGCTGATTAAGTAATTCTGAAGAGCCACTAGCAACCTCATCGATTCTCTCATTAAGAACAGTCTCAGCAGATATTGCCCTATTTTTTTCTTCTTCTATCTTATTTTCAACTATCGTAAATTTTGCATCAACGCCTGATATTTTGACACCATTTGCACTAATGGAAAGATAGGTTTCACTAGTTGGGTCTTTCTTTACAGATACTACTCCATCAATAACTTGAAGACCATCAGTAAACACATCATCATCTATAAGTGTTCTTAAATCGATTTCAACGATGTCACCATTTGTGAATTTAATATAAAGAACACCATTATCAGTCCAAGTTCTATCTATGACACTTGGGGTGAAATCAGATACATCTAATGTACATATCTCATCACCATTAGCATTTCTGAAGTGTATCTTGTTGTCAAGTCTGTAATATACTGCGTCAGCAAATAATGTTGTCGCTGTATCTATATTAACCCTATGCAACTCACGGTGCATCACATCAACAATACCGTTTCCGACATCTGTGTAATCCTCACGGTCATCACCATCCCAATCTGTTAAAGCCTTAACAATATTAGAGGTGTGTGCCAAGTTGTTTGATATGATATTCTCTTTGTTTATGGCACGAAGGGTTTCTTGTCTTAGCTCGTTTGCAATACCAAGTTCTACTGCTTCGGCACGTTGTTTTTCAGTTGCTATCTTATCATCGACTGAAGCCTCTATTTCACCCTTAATAGCATTAACATAAGCCTTGTCAGCCTTTGCGGTGATTTGTCTCTCCAAGTTAGCCTTGGTCTCGTCAATGTAATCTCTTACAGAACCGTCTTTAACATCAGTATAATATTTCGCATCGGTTAGTGCGTTGTTAGCAACCTTATCAGCATATTGCTTAGCACCGTAAATAGTATTATCCTCTTCTCTGTCACTTGCAGAACCGATAATTGCATTATCACCCTCTACTCTGTCATTGATTTCTTTTGTGAGGTCTCTCTCAAGATTATTCAATCTCTGGTCTCTCTCAAGATTTTCCTCTCTCATGTCATCAATTCTACCATTGGCATCATCTATTCTTTGTCCAAGAGCGTTATCACCAGCTATACGGTCTTGTATTTCTTGCTCTAATGCACCTGCAAGGTTATCAACAGCACCGCTTACGGCTCTAAGTTCTGTTCTGTCAGCCTTTCTATTATCTAAAGAATCTAGCTGTACGCCAAATCTAGCCTTATCTCTCTCATAATCAGTTTTATCAACTTTATCATTAACAGTATTAGATAAGCTGTTAACTCTAGACTCTAATGCGTTTAAATCTGTCTTATCTGCTTTGCTAGGTAATGATACATTATTAATCTCATTAATGTCGTTGGTATTATTTGCTACATTTTCTGTTAACTCAGCAATGTCTTCTTGAATATCAGCAATCTCATCATCATACCTTGTTTCTAATGTATCTAGTTTGCTGTTTATGGTATCAATTTTACCATTTGTAACAGTTTTATATTGAGTTAAATCACTATTAAGCTCATTATACTGATTGTACAGTGTTGTTTGAATATCACCTACTCTATCTTCAAGAGCGTTTAATCTTGACTTACTTGCATATTTACCATCGGCATCAACTTCTGTTATGAAACCTCTGCTCATTACCCAGTCTTCAGTTGCATATGTGTCACCGATTTCTTCAAGCTTCTCATCTATATCTTGCTTTGTATATACATCAGACTTATTGGCAAATGTATTATAAGCTTCAGTCTTATCAAGTTTTTTATCAACGTCTGTTTCTAATGAATTAAGTCTTTCTCTTGTTTCTTCCTCAAATGTAGATGTTTCTTCAAGATGCTCTGTCAGTCTCTCATCCACGTCATCAATACGTGTAGATAAGATTCCCAATTCATCATATATTGGGTTAAAATCGTCAACAAGTTCATTAATCTTATTGGTGATTTCCTCGTCACGCTGTTCAAGACTATCAATTCTTTCTCTATTTTTGTTAATTCCCTTTGCTAACCACTTATTGATAATGTCTTGCTTATCAACAAATGTGTCAACCTTACCACTAAGTTCGTTAACGGTAGAAAGGTCAGCTTTACCCTTAGTTGCACCAGATATTGCATTGATTTCCTTATCTTGTTCCTTGTTTACCTCACGAATATCGCTTAAATCGGCATTAGGCAAACCAATATAACTATTCTGGTCAGCATATCCATAGAATTCTAGGTGTCTTATTCTTTTTCCCATAATTTTATGATTAATTTTATATATTACGTAATTATAACTTGTATGTTAGTACTAATTTACTATAAATAGTTTTTTTAAACTAAAAATATTTGTAATCTAACACTAAGTTACATAAAAAAGAGCAACCATCACTGATTGCTCTTTATCTAATCTCTAAAATTAATCCTTTTTAACTGTATATACTGTACTGTCCCCATCTGTTGATGTTTCTACATGATAGCCTTCTGGAACAAATGAAGTGTGTTCACCCTCTGCATTGTTATCAGCTGGGTTGAAATCATAGAACTTGCCACCATATACAATAATCTTAGCAGTTCCTGCTCTGTAATTTGCATCATAGCAGTTCAATAAGAATTTCTTGTCATCACCGTTGTTCTTGAATACACCAGCATATATATTGATTGTACCAAGATAACAATAGATAAGTTCACCACCACTTCTGTCAGTTACATAAGTAGGCTCAGAGCCAAACATTCCAGTAGTACCACTTAAGTTAATTACTGTATCAGCACCATTTGCCTCAACAGCGATGCGCCCAGCAGCATCGAAAGTTCCCTTACCCATAATGGTGATTTCTTGTTTGCCTCTTGTCATAATACCAGGGTTAGTTGTAGTTTGTCCACTAAATGTAAGGTTCTTTCCATTGAGATTCAACGTGGTCTCGTTCTTAGATGTGATTCCACCAGTGTATGTTGATGTTGTGATGTCTTCTCCTAATTTAACAGTACCATTCTTCTTCATCATATTCTTGAAAGTACCGTCAGCAGGAACACCCCACTCAACATTTCCTCCAAGTTCACTTACTATTTCCTTCAAGTTGTTATAGTCCTTCTTAACTTGAACAATCTCAGCTTCCTTCTCAGAAATCAAAGCATCCACCTCTTCCTTGGTATAGGTTGTTTCCCTATCAGCCTTCAAGTCAATTGCAGACTGCAAGTCAGTTTCAGCAGAAATAGCCCTCTGAGACTCATTCTCAACCTCAGTGAATAAATTGTCCACAGCACCACTTATAATGCTGTCAACAGCCGCCAAATCATTAACAAAACCATCAACCGAAGCTTTATCATAGTAATTGTTTGGGTTGAATATGTCTGTCAAAGGAATCTGAATATCTTGCTTTCCACTATCTGTATTGAAAGTAATAACAAGGTTATCGTTTTCTATTTTAACATCATCAACCATTCCATCCTTAATGAATTTAGACGCATCGATTGAATCAATCTTCTCATTATTAGCATTATAGAAGTCAATGGTCTTTCCACTCTCATCATACTCAACACTAGCCACAGCTTCAGCCTTGCGGTCTGCAACTTCTTGGTCAATCTTAGCGTCAAGTGCGGTTTCAGCAGATTTAGCTCTTGCCTCTTCTGCATCAATCTTTTCATCAAGTGCTGCTTCTGCATCTTGTGCCCTCTGGCCTTCTGCTTCTATTGCTGCTTGTAATGCTGTCTCTGCGCTAGTTGCTCTTGCTGCCTCGTCATCGATTGCGCTTTGCAATGCTTCTTCTGCTGCTTTTGCACGAGCCTCTTCCTCATTAACATCAGCCTTGCGGTCATTTATCTCGTTGTCAATTCTGACACCAAGAGCAGCATCACCTGCTTCCCTTGCAACTTCCTCAGAATCAAGTTCAGAATTAAGCGCTTGTTCTATTCTCTTGGCACGTGTGATTTCCTCATCGAGTTTTGCCTCAATTCTCTGTTCCTCACCAGTTGCCCTTGTCTCTTCCTCGTCAACATCAGCGATTCTGTCATCGATTTCTTGCTCAAGTTTAGCTTCGATTCTCTGTTCCTCTGAAGTTGCCCTTGCAATTTCTTGGTCAAGCTTAGTTTCAATTCTCTGTTCCTCACCTTCTGCACGGTTTTTTTCTGCCTCAATATCAGCCTTAACGCCAGCAACCTTGACACCATTTTCACTTACTGTTAGATAATCGTCAGAATCACCGTCAATAAGAACCTTTACTACGTGGTCGCTAATAGTAAGTCCATCCTTGAACTCATTCTCATCGAGAAGGTCTGTAAGGTCAATTGTTATAACGTCACCATTTGTAAAGGTGATAGTCAAGATACCATCTTTATACTCAGTTTTTTCAATGATAGAATCAGACTTAACAAAGTCAGAAACATTTAATTCTCCGACTTTATTTCCATCTTTATTGTAAAAGTAGATTTTATTATCGCCCTTTACATATTGAGTATCAGCGAAAAAACTATCTAAATCGTTTTCGTGGATTATATCAGCACTTTGGTAATTATTTTCGTCTTGATAACCCCAAGGCTCATACATTCTAGTTTTTTTCTTTTGTAATGCCATCGTTATAATTATATTACTTTGTTAATTGATTATTTTATTATAAATATTTTGATTATACAGATTATATTTTCCTAATTTAATATTTTTTAAGAAAAATAATTTGGTTGTTTCAATTATTTTTCGTATCTTTGCATATAGGAATAATAATATAAATTAGTTATGTCTAAAAATAATTTTTATTGGAAATGCGAATTTGAAAACACAAATAGGGATATTGTTCTGAAAACTATCTACGCAAAAACATCACGTGAAGCGTTTAAGTATACGCATGAAATGGGGATAAGAATTGGCGCAACGCCAAAGTACGAAACCTTGAGGGAAGCCACAGATGAGGAAGCTAAAGAATTTAAAAGGATGATTAAAAATAGGGCAAAAAATAAGAGTTGAGGCTAATCTCAACTCTTATTTATTTTTACTCCCTATAGCGATAGTCACCAAGTTCAAAGGCATAACCAAAAGCATCTAATAGTTGTTGGTCATCAGCACCTTCTTCATATGCATCATAAACACTAGCAATTTTATATAAGAAATCTTTATCTCGCATCATTTTTTCATAAGCTTGCTGTTCCAAACTTCCATATGTAAAATCGCTATCATCACCATCATGCGAGTTTTTTTCTGCATAATCAGACACTTCATCAGCATAATTATAGTCACCCCTATCGTATGCTCTTCCTCCAACTCTTCCAAGCATGCGCTGTCCTCTTTCTGTGTCACCAATCTCATTAATGAGTACTCTATTTACAGATTCCTTTACAATTTTATGTAAATCTGATTCTGTTAATCTTAAAATTTTCTTTTTCATATTTTAGTATATTTTTATTAAATAATTTATTTCTATATAAATATTTAATATTCATCTATTATTTTTAATAAATCTAATGGATTACTAATACCATTTACTCTATTGTTTCCCCAAGTACACCCAATAAATCTAACACCAACTGCATTTGATTGTTCGGCATCACTAGGTAAATCACCTACAGAAATAACACTATCAGGACTAATATTAGCTTTCTTAAGTAAGTTATTTATCCTATAACTTTTTGGTATCTTTAATTGAACACCGCTTATTGCGTTATATTTAATACCATGATAGTCTAACGTCTTTTTAGCCACATCTTTTTTGTTATTGGTTACAACAAAAACCAAAATACCGTCATTATATAATTGGTTTATTAAATCTTTTATGCCATTATACACTTTAGTTTGTGGTATATATTCATCATATATATCCCAGTTTTTATACGCCCTAGCATATTTTTCAATTGGAATGAAACAACTTGTGTCAACAAGAGTAAAATCGAAATCAAAAATAACTGCCTTAATTTTTTTGTTATCAAAATTAAGGTAATTTTCGATTTCTTCTCGTATTATTTTTATATAGCTAATTTTACATTTTTCCATTCCTTCTCCAATTCAAATATTCTCTAAACTTACGCTTATATGTTGTTACTAATGAAACTGGAGCTTTATTTGTTTTTTGGGCATATCTTATACATTCCTTTTTCTCTTCGTCTTTTAGGATATTATATACTGCCATTGTTTCTTTTTTAGATTGGTTTTTTATATAAAATTGTCCAATTTTCATATCCCAAAACCTAGCTTCTCCGTTTTCATCTTCCGATAAAAGTCTAATACATCTGTCGTATATTTCCTCAGTATAATCTTCTTCTCCGTTTGGAGTTCTCCAATTTGCTAATCCAGATTTTTTACATAAGTAAGTAACTGCATCATAGAAATTATCATCCGTATAATGTTCATTAAAAGCGATACATGTTATCAATATCACTAAACCATCTATATTTGATGGTATTTGTTCATAAATTTCTCCGTTAGGATATTTAGTCATGAAACTTTGACCATTATATGATGGGCTAAATCTTTCGATGTTATACTTGTTTTTTCCATCATTTTTTACAAAATTGCTTTGGTTGCTAATTAAAGTGTTGATGGCAGCGTCACTCCACTTTGGCATTTTCTGCTTTATCTCAGCCTTTAAATGTTCAATATTCCCATCATAAGGTATTTTAAGCTCATTACCATTACTAAATTTTACGTTAAAATAGGTTGTAGCAAACTTATTATTAATTGCCTCTTTAACATTCATGGAATTGAAAGCTACTTTATTGTCATAAACAAACACAATATTTCTTTTCGCTTCTTTAAGCTCTTTTTGTTTAGTTGTAGTGTTATACACATCTATGTGATTATTGAATCTATCAATGATGAATCTTATCATTGATTGATATTCAGGCTTACTAAGGCTCTGACTAGTAACATATATGTCAATTCTTCTAATATACCTATCAATATAGTCATGTATTTGCTTATCAGAAAGTACTCTATCTTCATACTCTGACATTCTGCTAGTCAATAAGTTAGGTACACTAAACATTTTGCGATTAGCAGCAGATGGCGGCATGGTAAAACTCTTAAGTTTAGGTTTATCAGCGACTATCTTGTTCATTTTCCAACTACGTGCAATCCTAAATGGGTCATTTTGGTTTAACCCAATAGGAGGTCCAGGGTCTGGCTCTGTATAAAAGTTAACTGCCTTACCCTTAAATCTACTATTTAGTGCATTTCCATCTAGTTCAATTCTAACCAAAGCATTGTTCCAAGGTGAACCGCTTCCTCTTTCTGCACGCATAAAGGTATATCCAACTTCAGATGATGGACTTCTAGATACGCATAGATAGTATCTATATGTTTTTCCACCAAGGGTATTCATTCTATAATCATCTTTTTTACCAATTTCTTCTAAGTCAGAAAACTTAAAGCAATTGCTTTCAGCTATCTGAAACATAGCAGACAATGGGCAAAAATGATAGACAATTGGACTTACCCCCTCTGTTAATAGTTTTTTAAACATTTCTTAAAACTTTTATTAACTCTCTGTACACTTCTCTTATTTTCTTTGAATGTTCTTTATATTCATCACCACCAAATGATTTTGCATAAACATCATGAGTGAAAAAATCTTTCAGTTCTTCCAAAGGGTCTAATGCACTTCTTATTTTATCTTTAATAAACTTTTCAGCTTCTTTCTTAGCTTCTTCGTCATCATCTACAAACCCTAAATCTTCTTCTTGATTTGGTTCAACATCTAATTCTAGTTCTTCATTGCCAATATTGGAATCAGAGCCATCTAAACTACTGTCCATTGGAGTTTCATTGCCATCATCTTCAGCACCAATACCGTACATGTTGAATTCATCATTATCTTCTTCATAATCATCATTTGGAACAATTTCTCCATTAACGACTTTGAATGAATCAGGAACTTCCATACTAGATAAATCAATATCCCTTACTCCCTTTTCATAATCTGATATTGGTTCTAAATCTTCGTTGAAATTGTTGTTTAAACTACTTTCTTTTATATGAATCTTTTTCATAACTTATTGTTTATTTAAAATATTAATAATTTGAACATATTTTTCATTAGAAATCTCATTTGAGATAACCATATTGTGTAGTATATCCAATAATTTTTTAGTATTACCCCCTTGACTATCTTGGGCTAAACTATTTATTAATTCTTTTGCTTTACGCTTATGAATGTATCTTATATCTACACTATTTAATTGCGATATTGGAATCCATCTAACATTTTGAACTTCTTGCATATCAGTACCATATCCTTCGCAATTTTCCATAGATGGTGGGTATTGGTCAATAACACCATTCAATATGCATGCAAAATCATGATTAACTGAACCATTTAAGTTACTAGAATCAGTTCCGCAATTAAATATTTTTGTTCCTTTAACATTTATGCCACATTCCTCATAACATTCTCTTACTGCTGCATCCTCAAGTGTCTCGCCATAGTCCAAAAAACCACAAGTCACATTCCATTTTCCAGGAAATTGCATTTTTGGACCTCTTTGACTAGCTAAAACGCACCATTCGTTATTATGATTTTTACAAAATACATATAAAGTTACTATAGAAGAACGAGCAACCCAATATTGCTTTCCGTTTCTTTCTATTGCGAAATTTCTAGGTTTACCACTCTGCTTTTCCTTCTCAACCCTCGCTAATGGGTCTTCAGATAATCTTACATCATCATCCATAGAGAAAAAAACAGGACTTTCACGTCTTGAACCCTCATCAATGATATGTAACCTAGATTCGTCTATGTATATTTTCTTATTATTCCTAATATTGGTATATATTATCATATTATTAATGTAAAGATACGAAATTAATTTAAATTAGCCAAAATTTTAATGTTAAATTACATTAAATTCTCTTCTTATGAACTCATTGATAACATTATTAACTATCCTCATAATGCTTTCAGTTGGCATGTTAGCCCTAAAGTTCAAACCTTTTTGCCATTCTGGATTAGCGACATTTCTACCATTTACACCAACTTCAGAATATAAAATGATATTTTTATCACGTTCAATTTCTATTGGGTTTGTTTGTGCTAAATGGTCTCCTTTTTCTTCTTCTTTACCATATAAGCTTCTGAAATATGTATTCAGATTTTTAGCTAAGTCTTTTCTTGCACTTGGACTATTAGCAACTGTACTTAAATCAACCAAATAATGAACACCAGCATGCGTTTGGTATGTGTATGCCACACTAAGACCAACTTTGCTCAATTGGTCTAAAACTTGTTGCTGCTTTCTTGGGTCTTCGTCATCACAATCTATTAGATAGAATGGTCTAGATGGTTTTGGACGATTAACATTAACATAATGAAAAATTCTTTTAAGCGACTCATCATCAGTTTTGCCATATAAACTTTTTATCTCGCTTGGAGTAAAACGACTTATAGAGAATTTTTTAGGGTCTGTAAATTCTTTATAAGACCTTTTATATTGAGATAAATATGCCCTAGCGTTAAACTTCTTACATAATTCTATAACGCTATCCATTCTTCCATCATTACCTTGTATTTCGTTTGTTCCAACATATCTAATTACAGAACCAAAAATTTTAATCCTAGGATTTAACAACGAATTAACTGCTTCTTCAACAGTATTGCCCATTATCACAGCATATCCAATTCTATTCTCTTTTTCGTTACCATCATCCCAACCTTTAGATGAAAATATTGAATTTCCATTATCATCAACAACATTAAAATTATCTTTAACTCTTTGTGTGATAAATAGATACCAATAATCATCAGGAGAACTCCATTGGTCTCTTATTATTTTACAAGCAACGTTAATATTATTAATAATCTCTGCTCCTTCTTTTATTATTCTTTTTTTCATATGCATAAAATTATACTCTTCATTTTTCTCCCATTCATAATCAATATTATCCCTCTCTCCGTTATAGGTATAATAATCGCCTAAATTTTGTTGTTTTTGCGGTTTCTGAGACGTTTTAACTGTCTGTTGGCTATCATAGTCCAACAACTCCTTTAAATGCCTTGTAAGGGCTGTGTATAAGCTTTGGTCATAACCAATCTTACCGCCAATGCGCTTCAAGTTATAACCAAGTTTAACTGCCATGTAACTAATGGTTTTAGGGTTAAACTTATAACATTGTCCCTCAGTTCGGAATCTTTTTATTATTTCGTTTACCGTTAATAACATTTTGTTTTATTTTTTTTTTTTA
>Ga0247610_10001572_pt1 | contig 28149 bp, 26 predicted proteins | sample 174DNAGHGhighgp2_FD_193483 | JGI IMG/M metagenome (GOLD analysis project Ga0247610, IMG submission 193483) | Sheep rumen microbial communities from Palmerston North, Manawatu-Wanganui, New Zealand - 1742 DNA GHGhigh gp2 | ecosystem: Host-associated > Mammals > Digestive system > Stomach > Rumen...
CATAATCTTATCGTTATGGAAGAAGAAAAGCCTAAGAAGAAACGAAAGAAGGCTCCGATTAAGCGAGAGCCATCAAGTTCGCTTGAAATGGCCGAGCGTGAGGAGACTCGACCGAAGGTCAAGAAAGCCGCAGAAGATAGTGAGAAGGAGCACAAGAAACCGTGGCAGGAGAAGTACGCTTCGCCGGAGGAGATTGAGACCTTTCTCAACGACCACATCTACCTGCGGCGGAACGTCGTCACCCTGCGGACGGAGTGGCGGGAACCGTCGAGCTATGAGAGCGACGGCAACGAGAAGTGGGAGCCGATAAACGACTGGAAACTGAACACGCTGTGGAAAAAGATGGCGAAGGAGAAACCCGTGATCTTCGACCACATGAAGAAGGTGATCAACTCCGACAGCTTCCCCGACTTTCACCCGTTCTGTTTCTATCTGGAGCATCTGCCGCTGTGGGACCACAAGAACGACTATATCCTGGAGATGTCGCTGTCGGTCTCGGTGAAGGGCGGGGTAGAGGAACAGATGCGCTTTGCTGAGTATCTCAGGAAATGGCTGGTGGCGATGGTGGCAGGATGGGTGGACGAGCGCGAGGTGAACCACGTCATCCTGATCTTCATCGGTGAGCAGGGCATCTACAAGACCACGTGGTTTAACTATGTCCTTCCGCCGGAATTGAGAAGATACTTCTATACGAAGACCAATGCCGGGCGTATGACGAAGGACGATCTGCTGGTGCTGGCACAGTACGGACTGGTGTGCTACGAGGAGTTGGACACGATGTCGTCGCGCGAACTGAACCAGCTGAAGTCGGCGGTGACGATGCCGTCGGTAGACGAACGCGCGCCCTATGCCTCGTTCGCCGACCACCGCAAGCACATCGCCTCTTTTTGCGGCACGGGTAATAATGTGCAGTTCTTGAGCGATACGACGGGTACACGCCGCTGGCTGCCTTTCGAGGTGGAACAGATCGAGTCGCCACGCGACAAGCCGTTCAATTATGAGGGCATCTACAGTCAGGCGTATGCGCTCTATCAGGAGGGCTTCGAGTACTGGTTCTCACCGAAGGAGATCCGGCAGCTGTCGGAGCATAACAGTCAGTTTGAGACGCCGAAGGACGAACTGGAACTGGTGGACTATTACTTCCGTCAGCCGATAGGTGCCGATACGGGTGAGTTCATGCCGACGGCCATCGCCAAGCAGATTGTGAGCAGTCCCGGTATGAATGTGAGTACTGTGGCCCTGGGCCGTGCCTTCAAGAAACTCGGTTTCAGGGACGGCATCGAGAACCGTTGCCGCGGGTTCTACGTCGTGCGCCGTCCTGATGAGGAGCGACGCACCCGTGCCCGTTCGCTGGCCTACGAGGCCGCTAAAAGTGATACACAGATCACAGATGACGCAGATGTTTACTAAGATCCCTCGCGTACCGCGCCCGTGCCTACGCGGTACGCGAAGACTTTATACATTTATCTGTTATATCTGTGTATCTGTGGAAGGAGTAAAGGAGTAAAAGGAGTAAGGAGGGAAGTAGAAATGAAAGCAATGTCAAAACAGCAGCTGGCAGAAATCGCAGGGGTCACGACGAAGACACTGATGTCCTGGTGCGAGCCATTCCAGAAAGAACTGGAGGCAATGGGCATGCAGCCCCATATGAAGGTCCTACCACCGCACATCGTCCGCTTCATCACTGAGAAATTCTGCATCGATGTGGAGGATATCAGCGTGTAAACCGGGAATAACGGGAAGAATGTGGAGCAAACGGAAGGAAACGGAAAGTGACCTTCCGTTTTTTCTTATCTTTGTATCCGGTAAGCAAGACGAACCGAAGGGATGTCTTCCACGGTTTGTTCAGATATCTTGGACGACTCATTCAGATAATTTGAACACCCCTATAGGGATTATCTGAACACGTCATAGAGACTATCCGGATAGCACGAAGAGACTATTTGAACGACGCGTAGTTGACCCCCTCCTTTTTGCCTCGGCTGCCAGAATAATTATCAATTATCAATTTTCAATTATCCATTAAACAAAATGAGTCAGAAGTACATTAAATCACAGAACAAGAATTCGCACAATGCGAAGAGCTACGGCAAGTACTACGCGACTGCCGTGTATGACAACCATTTCATCGGTACGGAGGAGCTGGCGGACTTCATCCAGCAGCAGGCGTCGGTGAAGAAGTCGGACATCAAGGCGGTGCTCGACGAGCTTGGCGCTGCCATGAAGCACTACTTCGAACTGGGCCAGAAGGTGAAGCTCGACGGCATCGGCATCATGAAGGTGGGCTTCTCGTCAATCGGCGTTGCCAGGATCGAGGACTGCACCTCGGCCACGATCACCACGCGCCGCGTGCTGTTCCAGCCTGAGACGGAGCGCGTCGTGGTGGGCCAGGAGAAGAAGACCGATGGCAGCGTCAAACAGAAGTACGTCAACGCCATCACCCTGCTGAAGGACGTGGTGTTCGAGGAGACGCACGACAACGCCATGAATGCGGAGCCGGAGGATGAGGACGAGACGGACACAGGCTCGGAATCCGGTAATGGCGGTTCGCAGAGTCAGGGCGGCTCACAGAATGGCGGGCAGAGTCAGCAGAGCGGTTTCGCGCTGACCATCTCTACCAGCGGTAGCGGATCGGCTGTCGTGACACTCAACGGCAGTTCGCTGACCTCAGGCACAAGTCTGAGTGAGGATGACGAGGTGGAGATCAGCATCACACCGGCCGAGGGTCAGGTGCCGACAGCGACCATCAACGGCTCGGAGATCGAACTGACCGAGAGCGAGGGCGTGTATAGCGGTAGCTTCGCAATGCCTGGACAGGCTTCGAGCCTCGTGATCAATACTGGTGGTAGCAGTGGTGGAAATGGTGGTGCCGATCTTGATAAAGACTAAGCGCTCGCTGCGCTTCGCTAGTGAATAGTGAAGAGTGAATAGTGAAAAGAAATTTAGACGAAGTCAATAGTGAATAGTGTATGAAGTTTAATCGTACTAAAATTGGGAAGATCCTGAAGTTTGCGGGGTCATTGATAACTCTGGTGATTACAACGTTCTTTGTTAGTAGTTGCATATGAGAGTCATAACCATGGTCATTATCCACTGTTCTGCAGTAAGGCCCGACCAGACCAGTTCGGCCGCTCAGATAGATACGTGGCATCGCCAGCGGGGCTGGAAGCTCGGCATCGGCTACCACTATGTGATCCGTCGGAACGGAGAGATAGAGTCAGGTCGTCCGGAATGGATGGTCGGCGCACACTGCAAGAACCACAACGCCCACTCGATCGGCGTCTGCTACGAGGGCGGGCTTGACATCCGCGGTCAACCCGCCGATACGCGTACTGAGGCACAGAAGGCTGCCATGCGACGACTGCTTGAGGAACTGCACGGGCGTTATCCCAAAGCCGTAATCCTGGGTCATCACGACCTGAATCCCCAGAAGGATTGCCCCTGCATCAAGAACGTCGCCCATGAGTATGCTGATCTGCAGCCAAAATAAAGAATCCCCGCTCAATCGAGCGGGGATTCTTCTAATTTTTATCTTATAAACAATAGTTCGCGATATTTGGGGAGGGTCCAGAGACCGTCCTCCACAATCATTTCCAATTTGTCGGCCTCATTGCGGATAGCCTGCATTTTAGGACAGACGGTATCGTGGTAAGCGATGGCCCGCTGATGGATGTCGGCAATATGATTGGCCACACGACGGGCTTCCGTCAGTTCCTCCACAAGACTTTCGATGCGCTCGGTGCGCTCGGCTATCTCCTCGATGAGTTTCAGATTACGGGCAGAGAGCCGTTCGGCACGTTCGGCAGAGAAGACATCCTTCATGCCCTGCACATTCTTGATCAATTTGCTTTGGTAGTGGGTGGCCACAGGGATGATATGATTCATCGACAGATCGCCCATCACACGAGCCTCTATCTGTACGGTCTTGACATACATCTCCCATTTCACCTCATTGCGAGCCTCAAGTTCCTTACGGTTCATCACCTTCGTGCTCTCGAACATCTGGATGCTCTCGGGGTCAAGGTAGTGCTCGAAGATGACAGGGCACGACTTCTCCACATCGAGTCCACGCTTGGCGGCTTCGGCCACCCATTCGTCGCTATAGCCGTTGCCATCAAAACGGACGGGCTTGCAGGTTTTGATATCCTCGCGCAGCACGTCGAGGATGGCGTGGAACTGGGCCGTGTGGCCAGTGCCTGCAGAGAAATCAGATTTCTCGGAGTACTCGGAAATTTTCTGGTCTACGCGCTTCTTGAATGATACGAGGGCTTCGGCCACAGCGCTGTTGAGGGCGATCATAGCCGAGGCGCAGTTGGCAGTAGAGCCTGGGGCACGGAACTCAAAGCGGTTTCCTGTGAAAGCGAAGGGTGATGTGCGGTTGCGGTCAGTACTGTCCACTTCGAGATTGGGAATCTGGGGAATGTCGATCTCATGGATTCGCTTGCCTCTTACCTCTGAACTCTCACCTCTTTCTATATGGTCGAGCAGTTCACTGAGCTGTGTGCCGAGGAACGAACTGATGATGGCAGGAGGCGCTTCATTGCCTCCCAGACGATGGGCATTGGTGGCGCTCATGATCGAAGCCTTCAATAGACCGTTGTGCTTATAGACGGCCATCAACGTCTCGACGATGAAGGTCACAAAGCGCAGGTTCTCCTCTGGCGTCTTACCAGGGGCATGAAGCAGGGCGCCGTTATTAGCTGTCAGACTCCAGTTGTTATGCTTACCAGAGCCGTTGATACCATCGAAGGGTTTCTCATGCAGCAGCACACGGAACCCGTGGTTGCGGGCTACGCGCTTCATGAGCGACATGAGCAGCATATTGTGGTCGACGGCCAGATTACACTCCTCGTAGATGGGGGCCAGCTCAAACTGGTTGGGGGCCACCTCGTTATGACGCGTCTTGCAAGGGATGGCTAACTCGAGAGCCTGAATCTCCAGATCCTTCATGAAGGCCTGCACACGATCGGGGATGGTGCCGAAATAATGGTCGTCCATCTGCTGGTTCTTGGCACTCTCGTGGCCCATCAGCGTACGACCCGTCAGCATCAGGTCGGGACGGGCGGAATAGAGGCCTTCGTCTACCAGGAAATACTCTTGTTCCCAGCCTAAGTTCACTTGTACCTTCGTCACGTCGTCGTAGAAATACTGGCATACGTCTGTGGCTGCTTTGTTCACAGCGTGAAGCGAACGGAGTAGGGGAGCCTTATAGTCGAGTGCCTCGCCTGTATAGGCGATGAAAATGGTGGGAATACAGAGGGTGTCGTCGATGATGAACACAGGCGATGTGGGGTCCCAGGCCGAATAGCCGCGAGCCTCGAAGGTGTTTCGGATACCACCGTTGGGGAAACTGCTGGCGTCGGGCTCCTGCTGTACCAACAGCTTGCCGCTGAAGTTCTCCACCATACCTCCCTTGCCGTCGTGTTCCACGAAAGCGTCGTGCTTCTCAGCCGTTCCTTCTGTAAGGGGCTGGAACCAGTGGGTATAATGGGTGGCACCCATCTCCTGAGCCCATTTCTTCATGCCTGCTGCCACAGCATCGGCGATGCTACGGTCCAGACGGGCGCCATTGTCGATGACGTCGATGAGTTTTGTGTAGACGCTGGCCGGCAGGTATTTATACATCTTCTCACGGTTGAAGACGTACTTGCCGAAATACTGCGACGGGCGTTCTGAGGGGGCCTTCACTTCCAGGGCCTTTTTCTTGAATGCCTCTTCGACAACTTGGAATCTGAGATTGCTCATGCGTTGGATATTTGAAATTTGCGATATAAAGGGTTACAGCGTGGTGATGGAGACGCCAAGCACAAAATTAGCGCGCTGCAAATATGGATTAGTATGAACTTCCACGAAGACGGGCACGTTGAAGTGCTTGAACTCGAGGGTCTTAGTGGCGCGCACGGAGGCCATGTTGCAGTTGAACCGCTCGCCATACATCCAGTCATAATGGTCGATAGTATATGAGCCAACGCTCGTCTCGACTTCCTCTTTGTAAGAGCTGCAGCCACTCTCCATGGGTGTGATGCCGGCGCGGACATCCCAGTCGAGACCGCCGAGACGGAAGGGCACGCTCAGTTCGATATAAGTGGAATAGGCACGATCGCCGTTCTTTTTGTAGTCATTGCCCCAGAATATGGTGTAGGCCTGGAGCGAGCCGTATTTGCAGGTGTAGCCGATGTTGGCCTCCAACTGGTGGGGACATTGCGTCTTACCGCCAAAATGGAAGTAGCGGTTCTCGGAATCCACGTTGGCTGTCCAGTAGTCTGTTACACCGATATTGACACCAAAGAGACTGTAGCCGAGAGAGACGTCGATCTCCTGTGCGCCTCCGTCCTTTTCGAGGGGAGTGCTGCCAGAGAGTTCGAGTTCCAGACCTTTCCACCCGACGTTCAGTGTAGGCTGGAGACTGACGTCTGCCAAGTCTGAACCACGCCACATATAGCGGCTGACAAGGTCTGCGGAAACCGTTGCTTTGATTTCGTCTTGTGCCGATACTGATGTCGGCAGGAATGTGAAGGCTACAAGAGCCAAAGCAATAATCATTTTCATATTAATCGATGTATCTTTTTAAAATGTCCTGATATTCGTCTGTGCGACGGTCGCGGAGGAAAGGCCACCAGCGGCGTACTTGTTCGGAGTGCTCTATGTCGAGTTCTACGATGATGCTCTCTTCTTCGTCTGTCGAGGCCTCGTAGATGAGCTCACCCTGAGGGCCAGCCACGAATGAGGTGCCCCAGAACTGGATACCGTTGGTCTGACCTGAAGGATCAGGTTCGTGCCCAACGCGGTTCACGGTGATGACGGGCAGTCCGTTGGCTACCGCATGTCCGCGCTGTACCGTCTGCCAGGCCATACGCTGGCGCTGCTGCTCCTCTGGCGTGTCGCTCGACTCGTAGCCGATGGCGGTGGGGTAGATGAGTAATTCTGCTCCTTGCAGGGCCATCAGTCGTGCTGCCTCCGGATACCATTGGTCCCAGCAGACCATCACACCCAGACAGCCCACGGAGGTCTTGATGGGGTGGAATCCCAGGTCGCCAGGGGTGAAGTAGAACTTCTCGTAGTAGGCGGGGTCATCGGGGATATGCATCTTTCGGTAGGTGCCAGCAATGCTGCCGTCCTTTTCCAACACCACAGCGGTGTTGTGATAAAGCCCTGGGGCACGTCTCTCGAAAAGCGAAGTGACGATCACAACCCCAAACTCCTTGGCCAATTCGCCGAAGAAACGGGTAGAGGGGCCTGGTATCGGCTCTGCCAAATCGAAATTGCTGACATTTTCTGTCTGACAGAAGTAGAGCGAGTTGTGCAACTCCTGGAGCACAATCAGTTGTGCCCCTCGCTTAGCCAGGTCGCTGATGCCTTCTGCCAGTCTGAGCAGATTGTTCTTGGTGTCAGCGGTGTTGTGCTGTTGCAGAAATCCTATCTTCAATTCTCTCATATGCTTGGGAACTGCATGGTGCAGCAGTGGATGGATCCATGCTGCCTGATAATCACTTGACTGTCGATGGCCACCATCTCCCTGTCCGGGAAGGCCTCGTTGATGATGCGGATAGCCTCTTGGTCGAGGTCGGGCTGTCCGTATGTGGGACAAAGCACCGCCCCATTCAGGATCAGGAAATTTGCATAGGTGGCAGGCAAACGGTAACCGTCCTCATAAATGGGACGGGGCATCGGAAGTTTTAAGAGCCTGTACGGCTTGCCTTCGAGTGTCCTGAGTCCTTTCAGTTGCTCCTCCATCAATCTCAATTCTTCGTACTGTTCGTCCTCGGGGTCGTCGCAACCCACATACACTAAGGTATCGTCAGGGCAGATGCGCACCAGCGTGTCGATGTGTCCGTCGGTATCGTCGCCTGTCAGATGGCCGTGGTCTATCCATATAACCCGCTTCGCCCCTAAATCTTGCAGCAGCCGCTGTTCGATTTCACTTTTTTTAAGAGGTTGGTTGCGATGGGGCGCCATCAGACACCCTGTTGTGGTGAAGATCGTCCCCTTGCCGTCGCTTTCGATGGATCCGCCTTCGAGCACGAAATCCAGACAGTCGACATATTCACCCGCCACGATATCAGCCTCGTGCATCCTGCGGTTGATGGCATTGTCGTTGGCAGCAGGGAATTTCTCGCCCCAGCCGTTGAAACAGTAGTCGAGTAGGCGGTGGTGTCCCTCGTCGTCGGTGAGCGTGATAAAGCCGTGATCGCGTGCCCAGGTGTCATCGGTGGGACAGACGAACCGCAGCATGTCTCTGGCAGCCCCCTCTGGCGCCACGACGATGAGGCGTTCGCGCTTGGCTATCTCACATGCCATCTCATGATAGGTTGCGATGATTTCATTGAGGATGGGGGCCCAGTCGGTATCGGCATGCGGCCACGTGAGCTGCACACCCCATTGGGGCTCCCATTCGGCTGGAAGACGCCATTTTCCGACCCTGTTTTCTGCCATCTTGTTCATATTTTGGCGCAAAGGTACAAAAAAGTTCATAATTCATAGTCCATAGTTCATAATTATTTTGTATTTTTGCACCAAATTATCGGTATGTTAGAGGTAAAAGACGCTACAATAGCCCTTGAAGGGCGTATCTTGGCAACAGGCCTGTCCTTCATGGCGAGAGACGGACAAATCACGTGTGTCACGGGGCCTGAGGGGTCTGGAAAGACCACGTTGTTGCGCACGCTGATGGGCTTTCTGCCTGTCAGCAGCGGTTTCGTGAGCGTCGATGGCGAACTGCTCACAGTCAAGTCGTCGCAGGCCTTCCGCAGGATGATGGCCTATCTGCCCCAGCAGATTCAAAGCCTGCGCCATCAGCTGATGCCTGTGGAGGCTCCTGTCTGCGAGGCCGAGGAATATGGGGTGTGGAATGCGCTGTTGCCCGGGGCCATAGAGGCTGTTGAGCCGGCACCGTTGTCGCCAGAGGAGATCTTCCAGCTGGCAGAACAGACTTTGCAGGAGACCTCTGGAAAGCAGATCATCATTGCTGATGAGCCAGCCGCACTTCTCACTCCCGAGCTGGCACTTCGTCTGCTGCAACTGCTTCGTAATCTGGCTGATGACGGAAAGACGGTGCTGATTGCCAGTCGTCGTCCGCTGCTGGTGGAACATGCTGATTTAATAATAGAAATGAATCAAAATTCGTGATGACGATGGTATTACATATTGTTTTAGGACTGCTCCTTTTGCTTATCCCCGTGGGGGTACTTTATCTTTTCGACCGTTCGCTGCTGCGCACCTTTGGCATCGCCGTGGGGCGCATGGTAGTCCAGTTGCTGGTGCTTTGTCTGGTAGTCTGGGCATTGGTGAAATACGACAAGCTATGGCTCAGTCTCTTATGGCTGGTGCTGTTGGCTGTCGTATCGGGCGTGTTGGCTCTCCGTCGTATGAAACTCCCCATCGCCAGGTTGCTGCTACCCGTGAGCGCAGGCCTATTGGTGAGTGCATTGCTTGTGGGCTCCTATCTGTTGTGGGCCTGCCTACCTGCGGAGAACGGTTTCGGAGCCAGGTGGTTCGTGCCTGTGATGGCCTTGTTGGTAGGTCATACCATGACTGCCGTCATTCGTGGCCTGAGCACCTATCAGTCGGCTCTCAAAGCCGACCGTCAGCAATATGAGTTCCTGAGAGGCAACGGTACTGACCATCTGCATGCCGTACTGCCCTTTGTGCGCAGGGCCTTACAGCAGATCTTTGCGCCCACAATAGCCAATCTTGCCGCAATGGGTCTCTATGCCATGCCGTTATTACTTTGTGGAATCTTTATTGCGGGCGTCGCTCCCATCAATGCCTTTGTGGTGACGCTCCAGTTGATCTTCGGCTGTCTGGCAGCCTCTGTCATCGCCCTTGGCGTCACCCTCTGGCTGGCTGATCGACAGCTATTCGCCTAATTTCTTTCCTGACATCAGGAGTTCTACCAGCGGACGGTCCTTGTAGGTATGACGCTGCTGGTCCCAGAAACCGAAATCGGCATCGTAACACCATGTGGTCCAGGCGATGTTGAACTCATCGAACACAGTCAACATGTCACGTGTCCAGTTGTAGGCCAGCTCGCGGTCCACGGGCTCATAGACGCCCCATTCGCCACAGAAAAGCTGCAGGTCGTATTTCTTCGCAGCCTCGATGGCATCCTTGAACTGCTCGCGGATCTTGTCGATATTCCAGACCTCCTCGGTATACTGCTTCAGCTGGTCCTTGATCTCAGCAGGCGCAGCGTCAAAGTCCTCCTTCGAAACCAATACACCAGGATAGTTTACCTTGCCCTTATACTTTCCTAATGGCGTCCACCAAGCACCGTAGTGGGTGAGAATCATCGGGTTGTAGTAGTGGAAGCTGAGGATGATGTTCTTGTCGCCCTCGGGCACCTTCAGGTACTTCATCGTCTCGTGTCCCTGCCACATATTTGAACCAATCACCAATGTGCGCTGAGGCTCTAACTCTCGCAGGGCTTTGTGAACCTTTGCTACCAGTTGGTTCCACTGCTCATGCTCTGGGGCTACTGGCTCATTCATAAACTCATAGGCCACCCAGTCGTTACTGCGGTCTTTCAGGAATTCTGATAACTGACGCCACAGATTCAGCAACCCCTCCTGCGATTTCTCCGAGGTGAAGAGAGTATTGGCTGCCTGATCTTCCTCGTTTACAGCGTTGAAATAGTGCGAACGGATAATGTGAAGGTCGACGATGGCGCGGAGATCGTATTTACGGGCCCAGTCGAGGGCTTTGTTCAACAGATCCCAGGCTTCGGGCAGTTTCTGACCCTGCTCGTCCCAGAACTGTACCTCATCGATGGGAATACGCACAAAGTCGAAGCCCAGGGTGTGCAGACGCTCGAAGTCGTCCTCCTGGATGTGCAACCTGCGGGCCTCGCCGCGCTGCTCCGACTGCGAGAGCCAGTGGCTGACATTGGTACCGCGCTTGATGCGGAAGTTGTTCACTTGTCCTGACTGATCCTGAGTCTGGTTCTGACTCTTGTTTTGACAAGACGTGGTTGTAAACAGGGCCATAATGACAACGGCCAGCGACAAAAAAAGCTTCTTCATATCACAAATTTTTAGTTTATTCGCAGAAATTTTGGCAAAGTTACGAAAAAAAGATGGAATTATGGATATTTTTTTGTACTTTTGTGCCGAAAAAGCATAGTAAAGGATGAAAATGGTAAAAAAGTATTGGCTATTTTTGATGCTGACGACATTTGTCGTGTCGTGTAGGAACAGCAATGTGGGGGTGTCGAAAGATGCTGATGATCAGCGCTCTACAACCTTCTATCAGACCCGTACGGCCGAGGTGGAAAAGGTGAAGAAACCGTCAGTGACGCAATATGAGTTGCCTGCACCGCTGACAGACCGCCCTGAGCAGATCCTTAAGCGTCGGGCCTATACTACCTCCTATAATAACAAATCGAAGACCCCCAACTGGGTGGCCTGGCATCTCACGAAGGCTCATACCTACGGTGATCACCAGCGTAAGAACGAGGTATTTTTCGAGGACGAGGCCATCGAGAGCAGTCTGCGTGCTACTGACAACGACTACTATAACTCACGCTATGATCGTGGTCACATGTGTCCGGCTGGTGATAATAAATGGGACGCTCAGGCCATGCGCGAGTCGTTTCTGTTTACGAACATCTGTCCGCAGAACCACGGTCTGAACAAGTATGAGTGGAACGATCTGGAGATACAATGCCGTGACTGGGCGCGCGAATATGGCGCTATCGATATCGTATGTGGTCCGATCTTCAGTTCAATAGATGATCAGAAAACTATTGGCCGAAACAAGGTGTGGGTGCCTGATGCCTTCTTCAAGGTCATCCTCTGTCGTCAGGGCAATCCCAAGGCCATCGGTTTCATCTATCGCAACGAAGGTAAGAAGCAGACACCGGAGGAAGCCTTGCGCTCCGTCGATGAGATTGAAACACTCACTGGTATAGACTTCTTCCCCTCGCTCGACGACGCTACAGAGACCCGCATTGAGGCTGAAACCTCCCTCGAAGCGTGGTGATGTTATCACACACGTGTGACAGAATTGTTTCCTAAAAAATCTTATTTCTTTTCAGGAAATTTGTTTGTTTGGGGATTTCTTTGTAATTTTGCAGCGTGAAAATAAAAGAAGTGCTGAGCGCCCTTGAACGTTTCGCGCCTCTGCCCTTGCAGGAAAGCTGGGACAATGCTGGCTTGCAAGTAGGACTGACAGAGACGGAGGTTTCAGGGGCATTATTGTGTCTGGACGTTACCGAACAGATTGTCGACGAGGCCGTCCGGAAAGGGTGTAACCTCATCGTGTCGCACCATCCTCTGTTGTTCCGTGGCCTGAAAACCATCAGCGACCTCACCGATGTGCAGCGTACCGTGATGAAGGCCATCCAGCAGCAGATTTGCGTCGTTTCCATGCATACCAATATGGATAATGCCAAGGCGGGTGTGAACTTCAAGATTGCCGAGAAACTGGGCCTGCAACAAGTGCAGTTCTTTGCCTCAAAGACGGTGGATGGCATCGAGGCGGGGAGTGGTGTCGTTGGCGTGCTGGCCGAACCTTTGGCAGCTGATGATTTCGTGAAGGCTGTGAAGAAAGCCTTTGATGTGGAATGCGCCCTGTGCAATCAGCTTTTGCGTCGTCCGATACAGAAAGTCGCCATCTGTGGTGGGGCAGGGGACTTCCTGCTCGACGCGGCCTTGGCCGAGGGTGCCGACGCCTTCATTACGGGCGAGATGCACTATCATCAGTATTTCGGCTATGAACAGCGGATTCAAATCTGCGTGATCGGCCACTACCAGAGTGAGCAGTTCACCACGGAAATCTTCCGCGATATCATCCTCAGGGAATGCCCAGATGTGAAGACCTGCATCGCAGAAACGTGCACCAATCCCATTCTCTATCTCTAAATAGAATTATCAAATAAATTAAAGATAGTAAATTATAAAATTGTAAATTAAAATTATGGCAAAGAAAGATCCTACAGATCTGTCGGTTGAAGAGAAACTGAAAACCCTCTTCCAGTTACAGACAGCCCTGTCGTCGATCGACGAGAAAAGGGCATTGCGAGGCGAGCTGCCTCTGGAGGTTCAAGACCTGGAAGACGAAATCGAAGGTCTGAACACGCGTGTGGAGAAGATCCAGGCAGAGATCAGCGAGTTCCAGAAAGCCATCGCGCAGAAGAAGGGCGAGATTGCAACGGCCGAGGCCAGCGTGAACCGCTATAAGAGTCAGCTGGACGAAGTGAAGAACAACCGTGAGTACGATACCCTTTCGAAGGAGATCGAGTTCCAGACCCTCGAGATTGAGCTCTGCAACAAGAAGATCCGCGAGGCTGAGAATCGTATTCAGGAAAAGAGTGCTGAGTTGAATGTCAGCAACGAGACTATCAAAGAGCGTCAGGAAGACCTCGACATCAAGAAGGGTGAGCTCGATGAGATTGTTGCTGAAACCCGTGCCGAGGAAGATAAGCTGAAGGAGAAGGTGAAGGACTTGGAGTCGAAGATTGAAGCTCGTCTGCTAACCTCTTTCAAGCGCATCCGAAAGAATGCCCGCAATGGTTTGGGTATTGTCTACGTGCAGCGTGACGCCTGTGGTGGCTGCTTCAATAAGATTCCGCCCCAGCGCCAGCTCGACATCAAGATGCACAAGAAGATTATCGTCTGTGAGTATTGTGGCCGTATCATGATCGATCCCGAGCTCGCTGGCGTGAAGATTGACAAGGTTACAGGTACCGAGGAGAAGAAGACTCGCAAGCGTTCCATCCGCAAGACGGCTTCATCGAAGAAGACTACGGATGCCAACGATATGGAATAAGTCAAAGATTCTGATAGTCAGGAATCTCCTTTAGGAATAAATATTTTTGACTATCATAGTCCATCTTGCAGCAATAGTGCTGAAGGCCGTTGCTCACGATGAGATAATCCACATGCAGCAGAAGATTGTAGACCGATATCTGGTCGAAAGTCTTCTGTTGTATTTGTATCGTAGGGGCCTTGTATTCGATAATCATCTGTGGCTGCCCCTGCTTATTATATAAGATGGTATCGCAGCGCAGACGCTTCTCGCCCACACGCAGTTCCACCTCGTTGCCCATCAACCCCTTAGGGTAGCCTTTGTGGTCTGTCAGGTAGTGTGTGAAATGCTGTCGCACCCACTCTTCGGGCGTCAGAGTTACGTATTTTCGACGCAAAAAGTCGAAAATAGTGCGCTTACCGTTCTTCTCGCCGATTTTTATTTCGTATTGTGGTAGGTTTAATCGAAACATTTTTGTATCTTTGCAAGCGCAAAAGTACAAATAATAATCGAGAAAAGCGAATGGCAGAGGCAAAAAATGTAAGTTTCGATAGTATTATGGCCGATTTGGAGGCGCGTCGGTTTGCGCCTGTATACTATCTGATGGGCGAAGAGTCGTATTATATCGACAAGATCAGCGACTATATTGCTGAGCATGTGCTACAGCCAGAAGAGCGCGATTTCAATCAGACGGTGCTCTTTGGATCCGATGTCACCGCCTCACAGGTGGCCGATTATGCCCGTCGCTATCCCATGATGTCTGAATACCAGGTCATCATCGTCAAGGAAGCCCAGAATATCAAGCAGACAGAGGCTCTGGAGAAGTATTTCAAGCAGCCGCTGGCATCGACCATCCTCGTGATTTGCCATAAAAACGGCAATGTCGACGGTCGGAAACGTGAATATGTGAAGGCTATCCAGTCGGCTGGCGTGCTGTTTGAGAGCAAAAAACTCCGCGATCGCGACCTTCCTGTCTTCATCGAGAACTATCTCAGGACGCGTAATGTCAGTATTGATGCCAAATCCACGCAGATTATCGCCGATTCCATTGGCGCTGATCTCAGCCGTTTGTCGAGTGAGCTCGACAAGGTAATTCTGTCACTGTCTGAACAGGATAGGAGAGTGACACCCCAGGTGGTGGAGGACCAAATCGGAGTGAGTAAAGAGTTCAATGGTTTCGAACTCCGCGACGCTATTGTCAATCGTAATGTGTTCAAAGCAAACCAGATCATCAAATATTTTGACGAAAATCCTAAAGCTGGTAGCATCTATGCTTTTCTCCCGTTGCTCTTTAATTACTTCCAAAATCTGATGATCGCCTATTATGCGCCAAATAATAAGAGCCAGGAGGCTGTGGCAGAGTGGTTGGAACTCCGAAATTCGTGGGCTGCCAAAGACTATATGATAGGTATGCGAAACTACACTGGAACGAAAGTGATGCAGATAATTGGGAAAATACGTGAGATTGATGCAAAAAGTAAGGGTTTAGACAACCCAAACACCCCTCCAGGAGAGCTTATGAAAGAACTGATTTTTTACATTTTGCACTAATTTGGCTCTTTTTTCTTGCTGGAATTTCTAAAAATGGCGTCTTTTCGAGACGCTTTTTTTAGGCCTAAATGCCTATAAAATCAAGGGTTTAGCATGATTTCTACCCCCTCAAAACTCGCGTATTTCTAAACGCTTAGACACTCGTTCAGAATAACGCAGAAATGGAAAATTTCGCTCGTTTGCTTCGCCTCGAATTTAGCTTTCACACCCATTAACATTTAATTTGCTTGATTCAGATCGCCAAATTCAAATCCCAAGCCGAAGATGTTTATATTTGTAATCATGAATTTATTAATTTAAACCATAAATCTCGATACATACAATTAAAACTCAAAATCCAAATATTTACATCCATATTTCTGTATACATAAATATACACCCGTTATTTCAAATTTATAAGTCATTAAAAATCTGCAAGTTATGTATATAATTCTCTAAAATAATGAAGATATAGATTTGTGATCCGGCCTTTGTTTCTGTATATTGCCATGAAATAGGTACATTTTCCGTAAATATCATATTTATAGTCAGTTATTTGCAAAAATAGGCTCTATTATAGCTTTGTAATGGTTTATGACTTTAAATTTTGATTTGTAATCACAAAGTCGAATCTTTATCTTTTTAAACTTTTCAGTTTTAAATTCGAAAATGCAAATATAAATTATTAAATCTTAAATTCTCTCTACATTTGTTGCATATCTCAATTATTTGTTTTACCTTTGTAAACAGAATGTAAAACCGGCAGAAATGCCCCTATTTCTCACTTAATCAGAATATGAAGGATCGAATCAGGCAAATTATGGAGTCGCAACACATGACTCAACAGGTTTTTGCTGAGTTTATCGGACAGTCACCTGCTACCCTCAGTAGCATCTTCAACGATCGTACCCGTCCTACCCTTAACATCGTCGAGGCCATCAAAAAGAAAATTCCTAACATCAGTATAGATTGGCTCATGTTTGGATCTGGTGACATGTATTTGTCTCAGAATACCACCCTTGATGGATCTCAGAACCAGGCTGAAACGGGGTCGGATAACCACCCTCAGGTACAAAATCCGATGTTTGATTTTGATGCAACCTCGTCTCCTACCCCACAAAACAACGTCCAGCAGTCTGCGAATTTTAATAGTGTAAGAAGTACACGATTGGATTTAGAGCATAAAGAGGTAAAAACACTTGACAAACCTCAGCGACGTATTACTGAAATTCGTGTATTCTATGACGATCAGACCTGGGAAACCTTCGTGCCTCAGAAGAAATCCTGACTTGTATGGAACTATTCTTTAAAACCTTGATTGCGGGTATCAAAGATGGGGCAATCGCCGCTTGGTACGATTTGAGATGGTACATTTGTACGATGGCCATCATTCTCGTGCTATATTTGGCCTATACTTATGTGAAGAAGCTTTTCCATAAATAATTTCTCCAAAAGCGCAATATTATCCCTATTTTTTTGTATCTTTGCAGCGTAATTAGGAGATAATATGAAGAAGTATTTATTGGACCTGACCGTTCGGGAGGTGGAAAGGATTCATGAGCGGTATGTGCTGATGAAGCTGACAGACGACAAGCCTCTGCCTGAGATGCTGCCCGGACAGTTTGTGGAGATTCGTGTGGACGGCTCCCCGACAACCTTCCTGCGCCGTCCTATCTCGATTAATTTCGTGGATCGGGAGGCCAACGAGCTCTGGCTGTTAGTGGCGGCTGTGGGCGATGGTACGCGCAGGTTGGCTGAGATGAAGGCTGGCGATAAGTTGAACTGTCTGTTACCGTTGGGCAATGGCTTTACGATGCCTCAGAAAAAGACAGAGCGGATTTTGTTGGTGGGCGGTGGTGTCGGTGTGGCACCCTTGCTCTATATGGGTGCACAGATGGTGCAGATGGGCTGTGAGCCGACGTTCCTGCTGGGTGCCCGTACAGCCAAGGATCTGCTGATGCTGGATGTCTTTAGGAAATATGGTCGTGTGTGTGTAACGACGGAGGACGGTTCCTCTCCTTCGATAGATAGCCCTTCGATAGGCTCAGGTATCGCATGCGAGAAAGGTTTCGTGACCAATCACTCGCTGTTACAGAAGGAGGTTTTTGACAGGATTGCCACCTGTGGTCCGACACCGATGATGAAGGCTGTGGCCCGCTATGCCCGTCAGGCGAATACGGAGTGCGAGGTCTCGCTGGAGAATCTGATGGCCTGCGGTCTGGGTGCCTGTCTCTGTTGTGTGGAGAAGACCACCGATGGCAATCTGTGTGTATGTAAAGACGGACCTGTGTTTAATATTCGGAAGTTGTTATGGCAAGATTAGATGTAAAGATAGGGAATCTCGCGCTGAAGAATCCCGTGATGACGGCCTCTGGCACCTTCGGCTACGGCCTGGAGTTTGCCGACCTGATGCCACTCGACGGTATTGGCGGTATTATCGTGAAGGGTACGACGCTGAAGCCACGTGAGGGCAACGACTACCCCCGCATGGCGGAGACGGCCAGCGGTATGCTCAACTGCGTGGGGCTGCAGAACAAGGGGGTGGACTATTTCTGCAAGCATATTTATCCGCAAATCAAGGACATCGACACGAACATGATTGTGAACGTGAGCGGTTCGTCGCCAGAGGACTATGCCGAGTGTGCGGCCCGTATCGACGCGTTGGATAATATTCCCGCCATCGAACTGAATATCTCGTGTCCGAATGTGAAGGACGGTGGTATGGCCTTCGGTGTGACCTGTGCGGGGGCGTCGAGTGTGGTGAAAGCCGTGCGTGAGCGTTATCACAAGACGCTCATCGTGAAACTCTCGCCCAATGTGACCAATATTACGGAGATTGCACGGGCTGTGGAAGCGGAGGGAGCAGATAGTGTCTCGCTCATCAACACACTGATGGGTATGGCCATCGACATCGAGAAGCGTAAAACGCTGCTGAGCATCAATACGGGTGGACTCAGTGGTCCTGCTGTAAAGCCAGTGGCCCTGCGCATGGTGTGGCAGGTAGCCAAAGCGGTGAAGATTCCCGTGGTGGGTTTGGGTGGCATCTGCTGCGCGAAGGATGCCATCGAGTTCCTGATGGCTGGTGCGACGGCTATTGAAATCGGCACAGCCAACTTCCTCGATCCTACCGTGAGCATCAAGGTGCGCGACGGTATCAACGATTGGCTCGACCGTCATGGTTGTAAGTCGGTTCAGGAGATTATTGGTGTGATAGATTAAAATAGGACTGAAATGGAAATGATGAGAACGTATCTGACAATCCTGGCACTCTGCCTGTGCAGCCTCTTTGCGATCGCGCAGGACGATGGCGTGTGGACCCTTAGCGGTAAGGTGACAGATGCCAAGACGAGAAAGCCAATGGCGCATGTGAGTGTGACCGACCGCAGTGTGGGTACGGTGACAAACGAGGCTGGCGAGTTTACCCTCAAACTTCAGAAGGCTCCGAAAACCGTGACATTCTCCTGTCTGGGTTATAAGACACAGCGTCTTGATGCCTCTGCAATGGGAGGCGTCAGGGTAGAGGTGAGGCTGGAACCCAGTTCCGTGATGCTCGACGAGATTGTGGTGCGGGGTGCCGATGCAAAAGAGCTCGTGCTGAGGGCGATGGAGAAGATCTACGAAAACTACCCCGATGAGCCTAACCTGTTGCGTGGCTTCTATCGTGAGACGGTGGAGAAGCGCAGCCATTTCACCAGCATCTCGGAAGGTGTGGTGGATGTTTACAAGACAGGCTATGACAAAGACGACTGGCGTGATGGCGTGGCTATCCTGAAAGGACGACGGCTGTTGAGCCAACGCCCCAGTGATACGCTGTCAGTGAAGTTGCAGGGCGGACCTGTGATGCCCATCATGCTCGACGTGGTGAAGCAGCGGGATATTCTGCTGAATGAAGAGGAACTGAATAACTATACCTTCCGCTATGTGACGATGAGCAAGGCCGACGATCGCAACCAGTATGTCGTGGAGATTGCGCCCCTCTATGTGCTGCCTTACGCCCTTTATCGCGGACGGTTGTATATCGACCAGGAGACGCTGGCCTTTACCCGCATCGACCTGAGCCTGGACATGAGCGATCCTGGCAAGGTGACACAGATGATCCTGAAGAAGAAACCTTTGGGCCTGCGCTTCACGCCCCATGAACTGTCGATCTATATCGACTACAAGACTGATAACGGCGTCACGCGCATCAACTATATCCGTAACGTGATCCGGTTCCGCTGCGACTGGAAACGGAAACTCTTTAAATCAAACTATACGGTGACGTCGGAGATGGTGGTTACAGATCGTCAGGAGGGTAAGGAACTCAAACCCATTAAAAGCCGCGATACCTTTAATCGTAAGGACAATTTCTATGATAAGGTCGTGTATTTCAACGACCCGGATTTCTGGGGAAACGAGAATATTATCGAGCCCACGGAGGATCTGTTGAAGGGTATCGAAAAGATCAAACGGAGAATCTCGCGAGACTGAAGTCTGGCTTTTTTGTGATTGGATAAAAAACTGAGGGCTGGCAATCGCCAACCCTCAACCAACACAAAAACTAAACTAGACTTAACTAAACATATCGGGATTTTCACAAACCCTCGATTGCGTTGCAAATATAATGGTATTATTTCAAAGTTGCAAGCATTTTAACGAATTTTTATTGGATTCCTATCCGTTTTTATACGTTTTTGCTTTGAAAGAGCATAAAATGGTCTAAAATAGTCATGGCAGCCATTGCTTCGACCACGGGTACAGCCCTTGGCAGGACACACGGATCGTGGCGCCCTTTGGCTGTTAGTGTTGTGGGATTTCCTGCGACGTCGACCGTCTCCAGTTCCCTCAACAACGTGGCGACAGGCTTGAAGGCTACACGGAAATAGATATCCTGACCATTGCTGATACCCCCTTGGATGCCACCACTATGATTGGTGGCAGTGGTGATGCCCTCTACCCCCTGTGATACAAAGATATCGTTCTGTTCGGAACCGCGCATGGTGACACCAATGAAGCCCTCGCCATATTCGAAGCCCTTGACGGCATTGATGCTAAGCATGGCAGCACCGAGGGCCGCATGCAGCTTGCTGAATTCCGGTTCGCCCAAGCCTGCAGGACAGCCCTGAATGACGCAGGTGATAACGCCACCGATCGTGTCACCCTCGCCCTTTACCTGGGTGATGAGGGCTTCCATCTCGGCCGCTTTCTCCGTATCAGGGCAGCGCACGGCATTGGTTTCCGTCAGCGAGAGGTCGTAGAGGCGGTAGTCGCGCTTGAGGGCAATGTCACCCACCTGCGAGGTATAGGCCTGAACGCTGATGCCCAATTGTCTGAGCACCAGTTTGGCCAGCGCCCCGCCCACACAACGGCTGATGGTGATACGGGCTGAGGAGCGGCCTCCGCCACGATGGTCGCGGATGCCGTATTTCTGCTGATAGGTGTAGTCGGCATGCGAGGGACGGAACACGTTGCGCATGTTCTCGTAGTCCTGCGAGTGCTGATTGGTGTTGCGTACGATGAAGCCGATGGGACAGCCTGTCGATTTGCCCTCAAAGACGCCACTGAGCAGTTCCACCTGATCAGGTTCCTGGCGTGAGGTCGTGATCTTGCTCTGTCCAGGACGACGGCGATTAAGCTCTGCCTGTATAAAGTCCATGTCGATGTCGATGCCTGCTGGCATACCGTCGACAACGCCTCCGATGGCTTCACCATGACTCTCGCCAAAGGTCGTCAGCCTGAATATCGTTCCAAAACTATTCACTTTTCACTATTCACTATTCACTGTTCACTATTCACTATCAATGACAATGTCCGCAGCCACAGCCGTCGCCGTGATGGTGGTCGTGATCGCAGCAACCGTCCTCACAGCCTTCACCATGATGATGGCCACAACCGTGACAACCACCTGTCAGCATCTTGATGGTCTTGCTGATCTCCTCCTCAGTCGCATCGCGGTTCTCGACGATGGTGCCCGTAAAGTTGAGCTTCTTGCCAGCCAACGGGTGGTTGGTGTCGACGGTCACGCCGTCTTCCTCAATCTTCACCACTTTGGCCATGAACTGATGGTCCTCGCCATCTGTCAGGGTGATGACGGCATCGGGGTAGATGTTGTCGTGGTCGAAATGGCCATTCACAGAGAATACCTGACGGTCGATCTTATGAACGCCCTGTGGCTCATAAGCGCCAAAGGCCTGTGCGGGCTCGAGGGTAAAGTCGAAGGTGTTGCCCTTCGCATGCTTGGTCACTTCCTCTTCAAAAGCGTCGAGAGCGATTCCAAAACCTGTGATAAACTCGAAGGGACGCTCTGTGCCAGTCTGTTCCTCGAGTTTCTTCTCACCGTCAGTGATGGTATACAGCTCGTATACCACCGACATAAACTTGTTGGGTTTCTTATCCATACCTTATTATATATATATCTGTTTCAGGTTGCAAAGGTAATCATTTTAATTCATATATATGCCTTTTTTGGTCGAAAATATATTTTTTTCCATATTCGGGCCATTCTTTGATATGTGTCAACAAAAGGGTTGTTTGCGCGCACAATTCCACAAAAATACTTGTGAGTGTCCGAAAATCGCCGTACCTTTGCACCGTCAAAAGACATTTAAGTCAAAACAATTAAAGTTAAAAGTAGGGGCATCAGGATAACAAATAACACACGCCCCGAGTAAAGAAAAGAAAGGAAAAGAAAGATGAAAAAGATGATTTTGACAATGGTTGCAATGCTGAGTATGACCATGGCATTTGCAGAAGGTGAGAACGTAAACAGTGTAAACAACGTAGCCGCTTATGACATGAGCTGCAATATGAACAAACTTGCTGAGGCTCTGTCACTGACCGCTGATCAGAGAGAGGCTGTTGACAACATTTACCAGACCTTCAACGCTGAGATGATGTTCGCTGCACAGTACTACAACGACGACCAGCGCAAGGAGATGGTGAAGAAGGCGCTCGAGAAGAACGTAGCTTGGATGCGTTACGTGCTGAACGACAAGCAGAGTCACACTTATCTGATGCTGTTGAACACCACCATTAACAATCGTGGTCTGAACAAGTAAGAAAAGAACTAAGTTAATCAATCAGGAGGAGGCATTCCGAAGGGGATGCCTCTCTTTTTTGTGCCAAAAACTTGCATATTTCAGTTTTTTTTGCTTATTTTGCAGGCAGAATCGGTATTACTAAACAATTTACAATATGAAAAGTCTGAAATTATTTTTGATTTCCGTAGTGGCAGCCGTATTTGTGAGCTGTGGCACTACCAACACGGTTCCCATCACAGGGCGCCAGCAGACACTGATGGTGAGCGATGGCGAAGTGCTTAGCCTTTCCACCCAGCAGTATCAGGAGTTTATGAAGACCGCCAAGCTCTCCACCAATCAGGCCAATACGCAGATGGTGAAGCGGGTAGGGCAGAACCTGGCTAATGCAGTGGTTAACTATCTGAATGCCAATGGTTTGTCGAATGACGTGCAGAACTACAAATGGACTTTTAATCTGGTGCAGGACAATCAGGTGAATGCCTGGTGTATGCCTGGTGGACTGATCTGTGTCTACGAGGGATTGTTGCCCGTCACACAGGACGAGGCCTCACTGGCCATCGTGCTGGGTCATGAGATTGCGCATGCAGTGGCCCGTCACTCTGCTGAGCAGATGAGTACACAGATGAAGCAGCAGTATGGTCTTCAGATCGGTACGATGGTGGCAGGTGCCTTAGGTATGGGAACCAATACACAGTCGATCGTGCAAGCCATTGTGGCACAGGGCTTTAACTTCAAGAATCTGAAATACTCGCGTAATCACGAGACCGAGGCTGATCACATGGGTCTGATCTTTGCAGCGATGGCAGGTTATGATCCGCAGGTGGCCACGACCTTCTGGCAGCGCATGGCAGCACAGTCGACGAACCAGACGGCTGAGTTCCTGAGCGACCATCCCTCTGATGCGACGCGTATCAGTAATATCCAGGGTTGGATGCCTGAGGCCTTGAAGTATTATAAGCCGAAGACCACGACGACGACAACGGCCAAGGCTGCGACGTCGACAACAAAGAAGACGACTTCGACTAAGAAGACAACGACCTCTACTGCTAAGAAAGCCACTTCAACCAAGAAGAAATAAGAAAAAGGACCACAACGGTGGTCCTTTTATTTTTTCAGTTTTTCCAGCGTAATTTCGATTTTCCCGCCTTTCTTCAGACTGCCGAAGAGGATTTCCTTCATCAACAGGGGTTTGAGTTTGCCTGTGATCACACGGTCCATTTCGCGGGCTCCGTATTCTTTTGTGAAACCCTCGTTCAGCAGGTAGTCGAAGGCTTCGTCGTTGAGTGTCATCTCCACCTGCTTCGCTGTCAGTTTCTCCTGCAGTTCACCCAGTTTCTTGCGCAGGATGAGCGTCGCCATGGTGCGATCCATATCATTAAAGACGACGGTACCGGAAAGACGGTTGATAAACTCAGGCTTGAAGGTCTTCTTCACCTGTTTCAGCATGGCCTCTCCACGACTCACGTTGCCTGAGAATCCGATGCTTGCCTGAGCCGCATACTGGGCTCCTGCATTCGAGGTCATAATGACAATCACATTGCGGAAATCAGCCTTGCGACCTTTGTTGTCGGTGAGCTTGGCATAGTCCATCACTTGTAAAAGAATATTGTAGATGTCCTGATGGGCTTTTTCAATCTCGTCGAGCAGCAGCACACAGTTAGGTGTCTTGCGGATGGCATCCGTCAGCAGACCACCGTCCTCATAGCCCACATAGCCTGCTGGCGAGCCGATGAGTTTCGCCACCGTATGCTTTTCCGTGTATTCGCTCATGTCGAAACGCACCAGCGAAATGCCTAATTCCTTTGATAATACACGGGCAACCTCCGTTTTGCCTACACCCGTAGGTCCAACAAACAAGAGCGAGGCAAGCGGCTTGTCGTCGTCGAGTAGTCCGGCCTTCGACAACTGCACAGCCTCCACCACCTGGCGTACGGCCTGATCCTGTCCGTAGATCTTACTGCTGATGCGCTCGTAGAGTGTTTCGAGGGCGGCATTGTCATCTTCTTTCATAGCCAGAGCGTCTACCTTACAGGTCTTGGCAAGGATGTCTGCCACGAGGGCTTTGTCCACCGTCTGACGCTTCTGGCCATACAGGTGGTTCATCTCGCGATAGGCACCTGCCTCATCTATCAGGTCGATGGCCTTGTCGGGCAGGAAACGTTCGTTGATATACTTGGCGCTGGCATTCACCGCAAACTCCAGAGCTTTGTCGGCATAATACACACCATGAAACTGTTCATAGCTCTTTTTTAACTGTTTCAGGATTTCGAGCGTCTCAGAAACGGATGGCTCTGCGATGTCGATCTGCTGGAAGCGTCGCACCAGCCCTTTCGACTTCGAGAAATGGCGGTTGTATTCCTCGTAGGTTGTCGAGCCGATAAAGCGGATATTGCCTGATTCCAGGTAGGGCTTGAGCATGTTCGAGGCATCCATCGTGCCCTCGCTGTTGCCGCCTGCTCCTACCAGGTTATGGATTTCGTCGATGTAGACGATGTTATTATTTGATTCGCTGATGATGCCGTCCATCACCTCCTTGATGCGCTTCTCGAAGTCACCGCGGAACTGCGTGCCTGCAAGCAACGTACCTAAGTCCAGCTGGTAGATCTTACTGCCTTTCAAGCGCTTGGGTACCTGTGGGTGGTTGGTATCGATCCACGCTGCCAGCCCGTAGACGATGGCCGTCTTTCCCACGCCAGGCTCACCGATATGCAAGGGGTTGTTCTTCTCCTTGCGACAGAGCACCTGGATGGTGCGCAGCAGTTCTTCTTTTCTACCGATGAGGGGATTGTGCAGCATATAGGTATCGTTCAGACAGGTCACCATCTTGCGCCAGGGTTCCTTGTTCTGTCCTTCCTCCGCATCGTCGCCATCGCTCACCTGATCGTGGTCGTCTTCATAACGGGCCACCAGCTCACTCATAAAGTCGCTCTGCCAGTCGCCCAGCAGGTGCTTCAGCAGATAGGCGGCATACGACTCCTTGAGGCCGAGGATGCCTTTCACGATATGAGGCACGTAGATATACTGTGCGCTGGAGTTCTGTACTGTCTGGTAGGCGGAGAGTAGGGCAGCGCGCAGCTGTTCGCTGGTGCCGATGGTATACTGTCCCACGTCTTCTGGCACACGCTCCATCTTCTCGAAATAGTCCTGCAGACTCTGGTTCACGATGTTCAGGTCAACCCCGCAGTTGATGAGCGACTTATTAAACTCATATTGCTGTAGCAAGGCGTAAATGAAGTGTTCAGGCGTGGTGAACTCGTGGCGGTATTTCTCTGCCGCCATGTGCATGTCGTGAAAGGCCTGGTTCACCTTCTGTGTATAGTAGATATCCATATCGCTGGTTTATTCTTCGGGTTCGTAGGTCAGTCGTAAGGGGAAACCCTCGTCACGGGCCATCTGAGTGGCCTTGTTCACTTTCGACACTGCGATGTCGTACGAGTAGATGCCCACCACGGCCTTGTCCGAGTGGTGCACCATGAGCATGAGAGCCTCGGCATCGGCCTGGCTCTTGAAAAACACCACCCTGAGCACCTTCACCACAAACTCCATCGTGGTGAAATCGTCGTTGTAGATGGTCACCTTGTAGCGTCGTGGTTCGTCGAGATCCACGCGCTGCCTCTCCTTTACGCTTGACTGTTCTTTTGCCATACTGGCGGCAAAAGTACACAAAAAAAGCCACATCTGCAAGAGATGTGGCCTAAATTATTAATTAAACCTCTGATTAGAAGTTGTAATATACACCGAACATGATGTTGTTGCCATCGAGGTTCAGACCGAAAGCATTGCTGCTGTCACCGTCACCCTTCGGGCTGAAGGTCTCGAAACCAACGAAACCAACGTGAGCCACGAGGCTGATAGCATCGCTGGCCTTCAGGGCGATACCAGGACGGAGACCTACCTGGAAGGCAGAACCCAAATCCTTGTAGCTGGCGAAGCCAACACCACCGTCAATAAATACGTTCACCATCTTTGTATTCAGAGCGGTGTAACGAGCATAGGGGCTTACAACGAAAGCCTCAGTCTTACCAGGGTTGAAGTCGAAGTCACCGAAGTTGCAAGTACCCTTCTGATAACCCAGAGCCACACCGATAGCCCACTCGCTGTTCAGGTTGTAACCGATCTCAGGCAGAATCTTGTAGGTAGACTCAGAATCACCGCTACCCATCTTGGCGCTACCGAAACCTACGCTACCACCAACGTACACCTGTGCATTCATGTTCATAGCTGCGAAAACAGCAACCAATGTCATTAAAATCTTTTTCATACTAATACCTTTTTAATTTGAAGTTTAAAAAATGTTCATATTCACACTTGGTTTCTAAAACCGCTGCAAAGATACGGCGTTTTTGGGTTCGTTGTATGCGTAAAGTCGATATTGTGTACGTAAACAGTATAGATTTTTGATTCAAATCAATCGTATTTGGTTTTTTATTTGTAATTTTGTGCCCATATTGAATAAATAATCAGAATGAAGTATGAAAAAGATTTTTGTCTTAACCATCTGTCTGGGCGGTAGTCTGTTCTTCGCTCAGGCACAGACCAAGGGCGGTGGCATCTCGAAGGAGATGCTCCAGGAGTTTCAGAAGGGGCAGAAACATTGTGCAGCGGGCAAGGCCCTGTCGAACGCCCTCTCAGGCGTGAGCATCGACGTGCTGGCCAAGAACTACCAGGCAGCAGCCACACCGCTCGACAAGAACTTCAGCATCGAGACGCGCAAGCAGTCGATTACCAATCAGAAGTCGTCGGGGCGCTGTTGGATGTTCAGCGGACTGAATGTGTTGCGCTCCAACTACATGTTGCAGCACGACTCCGTGAGCGTGGAGTTCTCGCAGGGCTATCTCTTCTTCTGGGATCAGCTGGAGAAGTCGAACCTCATGTTGCAGGGCGTCATCGATACCGCGAAGGATCCCATCGACAACCAGCGTGTGCAGTTCTTCTTCCATTATCCCATCGGTGATGGTGGCACGTTCTGTGGTGTGGCCGACCTCGCACCGAAATACGGTCTTGTGCCTGCTGACGTGCAGCCAGAGACCTACACCAGCGAGAACACCTCGAAGGCCCGCAGTCTGATATCCTCGAAGTTGCGTGAGTTCGGGCTGCAGCTGCGTGATATGGTGGCCAAAAAACAGAAGCCCGCAGACATCGTCAAGGCCAAGACCGAGATGCTCGCGCAGATCTACCGCATGCTCGAACTGACGCTGGGCACTCCCACGCAGAAGTTCACCTATGCCTTCAAGGATAAGAATGGCAAACCCCTCGGACAACCGAAGGAATACACGCCCCTGTCGTTCTATCAGGAGGTGGTGGGAGGTCCTATCAACGGCACTTTCATCATGGTGATGAACGACCCCCGTCGTGAGTATTTCAAGACCTACGAGGTGGAGTACGATCGTCATGTCTACGATGGTACCAACTGGAAATACCTCAATCTCCCCATGGAGGAGATCGAGAAACTTGCCATCGCCTCGCTCAAGGACGGACGAAAGCTTTACAGCTCGTATGATGTAGGCAAGCTGCTGGATCGTCCCCGTGGCTATGCTTCGCTCGACAACTTCGACTATGGTTCCCTCTTCTGCACCACTTTCGGTATGGACAAGGCGCAGCGCATTGCTACCTTCGACAGTGGTTCTACGCATGCGATGACGCTGACTGCTGTCGACCTCGATGCCCAAGGCAATCCCATCAAGTGGAAGGTGGAGAATTCCTGGGGCACGGACAGTGGCCAGCAGGGTTATCTGATCATGACTGCCGACTGGTTCCGTGAGTATATGTTCCGTCTCGTGGTGAATAAGAAATATGTGCCCGAGAATCTTCTCAAAGCCTTCGACACCAAGCCGATCATGGTGATGCCCGAAGATCC
>Ga0247610_10001573_pt1 | contig 28140 bp, 11 predicted proteins | sample 174DNAGHGhighgp2_FD_193483 | JGI IMG/M metagenome (GOLD analysis project Ga0247610, IMG submission 193483) | Sheep rumen microbial communities from Palmerston North, Manawatu-Wanganui, New Zealand - 1742 DNA GHGhigh gp2 | ecosystem: Host-associated > Mammals > Digestive system > Stomach > Rumen...
GGCATGGTTCTTGACCTTGGCCCATGACAGCTCACGCTGCATGGCATAGGCGCGGCGATAGTCGTCCACCGTGCCTTGGGCTGCGGCGGGGGTATGACAGAAGAATAGTAGCAGAAGTGCTGTCTCGCCAGCCGCAGCGCACGCGTGTGCGACAGGATGTGGCATGGCATCTGCCATGCGGTGTATGATATGTGATATTGTGGACATTGTCGTTTGTGTGTTACTGTTTCATGCCGCTACCTCATCTTGAGTGTGGCGGGTGTGGCGTCGCGTTTCACCACCTTGGCGAACTCCTGCGGCGTGATGGTGACGGGTCCAGACATGAATTCGGGAATGTTGTATGAGCGTAGGAACTCGCGATGGAACTGCGGGTCGTCCTGCGGCAACTCGAAGGGTTTCGTGAAATGTCCGTTGCCGTCATGATGTGCGATGAACGGACGTGTGAAGTTACCATCGACACGTCGCGAGGAGAACACCACCCAACTGCCGTTGCTCGACCATGAGTGATAGCTCTCGCAGTCGTGGGAATTGAGGCTGTCGGCAGGCATAACGTTCTCGGGCAGAGGCACCAGTGCGCCGAGGCACTCGCGAATACTGTCGGCGCGTGCCCGCTGAAACATCATGGGTTCGTTGGGGTCGGCGGGGTTTGGCACATGGGTGATGATGGTGTGCACGACCTCTTCCTGTGGTTCAGCCCGTGCGAGGTCGAGGAGATAGAGGTCGGCATCGCTGTGCCAGATGTGGAAGACGCCGAAGCGTGCCTCGGTGAACATCAGCCAGCGTCCGTCGGGTGAGATGCGCGGCAGGGTGACACTGCGGTTGCGCGCCACGGCATCGTACATCAGCTGGCGCGGGCCGAAGGTGCGTGTCTGCTCGTCGAAGGGTATGCGGTAGAGGTTATACTGCACAGCCTTGTAGTTCTGTATGAGCTCGAAGTCGAGGGCTGTGGTGTCGAGACGTTCCCAGTGTGCACTGACATAATACACGTAGCGGCCGTCGGGGCTCCAGCAGGGGAAGCAGTCGAGCCACGTGGTGTCACGCGTGATGGGTGTCACCTCGTTGTGTTCGAGGTCGTAGAAGATGAGGTTCGACTTCGTGTCCTGCACCTCGATCTTCTGCGTGTCGCGGGTGTGGAAGCTCTGGCCTGTCATGTTGGTGGAATAGACAATCCAAGGCTTGCTGGGATGCCATGTGGGATAGACCCCGGCAGAGAGCGTGGAGTCGGTCTTGAGGTTGACCTTCTCGGTCTTGCCGTCGTAGGAGATGACAGTGCCTCCGAGATACTGGCGCACATGGAACTGCAGGCGCTGCGGATTGTACCACTGTGTGTGGTGACAGTTGATGCACTGCCCGTTGGCCTCGTCGCTGTTGATCATATTGCCGTAGATGAGCGTCTCGTCGAAGGTCTCGAGGCAGCGTTGGTTGAGCGTCAAGTCCTCATAGGTGACGTAGCTTGGCGAGATGAGGCGGTAGCTGATGTACGGGTCGATGCTATCGGGCGACACGGTGATTTCGAACGGCAGCGGACGCAGCCACTGTCCCTGGTGCTGCATATATACCTCTACGGTGATACGCCCGTCGGCAGCGGCAGCGGCAGCGGTGATGTCGCGCCATGTCTTGACGCCAGGGCGCACGTCGCGACCTCCGCACAGCCACTCTTCACTGCCCACGGCAAAGCGTGTGACGTACTCATCGGCATCCTGGTCGATATGGAAGTGGAGGGGGGCTATGTTGGGCGGCACGGTGACGTTGATGTAGTCGGGATAGATCTTAGGCATGGCCTTGCCCTCTGTGTATGATGCGGGAAGTGAGGGGGCTGTACATGCTGCCGTCAGGAGTGATACTATAGCTGCGAAAATGGCGTTCCTGATGTAGGAGGCGCGAAAAGACTTCTTTGCGCCTGTCGTTGCAGGGCATAGCGGCAGGGCCGGACGTCGTCGTTGCATTCTCATGTCTGTGGGTGGGGTTAATTAGTCTTCTGATTCCTTACGAGGAAGTAGAAATAATAGAAGGTGTCGCCGAACTGGGGACGGAAGGCAACGGCCTTCTGCTCCTCGGTCATCATGCCGCACTGGGCATTGAACTGCATGAAGCGGTCATAGGTGTCGCGGATGCTCTGCTCGAAGGGCATACGGCTGATGTCAACCTTGTTCTCGAGATGTCCGTAGAGGTATGCAGCCTCTTGGTAGTAGCGCGGCATGTTCTTCTTGGGATTCAGGGTGGCATAGCGCATGAACCGTGGCCAGAAGAGGTCGATGTCCTTCATGATGAGGGCGCAGATGAGCGTCATCTCCTGAAAGAGGAGGTCGTCGCCGTTGCCGTTGGCAAAGGTCTGCAGCAGATACATCTCCACGAGAGTGTTGTCGCCGTCGAGGCGGTCGGGATAGGTCATCATGTGCATGATGGGCGCGAACTCACGCTGCTGCTCCTCGTTGAGAAGCGGCCGTCCCTCGCTGACGGAGGCTTCGAGCTTGGCGAGGTCGAAGGCATCGTGATTGACGAGCAAGGGCTCGTAGCGCTCGGCCCAGCGTCGATGGAAGGTAGTCTGCTTGAGGAGGTTGAGGTACTTGCGCGCCACCGTCCACTCGTGATTGAGCAGCGACGTGCGCACCATGAACTTCAGCGTCTCGGCACGCCAGCCGAACTCCACACCGTCCTCCATGCACCAACGGTAGCAGAAGTTCTCCTTGCCGTAGTGGTAGTAGATGAGCTTGCCGCCGACCTGCGTCATGCGCACACGCCACGGGGCGTTCTGCTGGGTGGCACCCTCGGGGTACTGGAACATCTCGTCGCCGGCACGCCCGAGGCGGAATAGTGCGAGATTCTTGTAGAGCACAATCTGGCGTGTGGGGGCAACGCCGCTGCTGCCGTCGCGGGCATAGGTGAGGGCACGCTCCCAGTCGCACTCCTCGATGGCACGGTTCATGGCCAGTTCCTTCTGGAAGTTGGGGTCGGAGTACCACGCCGCGCGGACGCCGAAGCCCGCAACGACGAGAAGCGCGATGGTGGCGAGGAGGCGCATCCATGGCTTCACACGCCGACCGTATGACGTGGCGTCGGCAAGGCTCAGGCCGGCCAGGACGGCAAAGGAGAGGATGATGGCATAGTAGGCTATACGATACCGTTCGAAGCTGTCGGGGCCGTAGCGCAAAGATGGCAAGGCGGCATAGTAGAGACAGTTGCGCTGGGTCATCTCAAAGATGCGCTGATAGTATATCTGCGGCACGACGGCGAAGAGCAGAAGGGCTATGACGAGCCTCACGGCCATGCCTTTCATCACAGAGGCAGCAGCGGCGTCCTCGCCGCCGGCAGGCTGAGGCGTAGGGAGCGCTGCCACGAGCAACGTGGCTCCCAGAGCCCACGCGCCAAAGAAGGGATAGCCGGCGACACACACCACGGCCGTCCAGACAAGACCCGCCCACCGGGCAGACTTGGCAGGCAGGATGGCGTAGATGCCGCGCTGCACGACGAGTGCCACGCTGGCGAAGAGCACGCCTACCGTAGGCACCATGAGATGTCCCTGGAGCTTCTGGTAGTAGAGCCAATAGCCGGTCTGCGTGAGGCATGCCAGAAGGGCGAGGGGCAGCAGCAGTGTCAGCGCCACCCACGGTCCGCGCAGGCGGTACACCCATACGAGCATGGCGCAGACGGCGAGCCACATGGCGCACATGATGGCGGTGCCGAGCCAGGGGTAGTAGAAGAACTGTGTGAGGTAGCAGCCCAGCCACGACGCGAGGCCGCCAGGATAGGCCATGCGACCTGTCCAGAAGGTGTGTGTGGGCAGCCAGAGGTTAAGCTCCTGGGCACGCAAGAGCAGCTCCGTCTCACGGCTGACGAGTAGCCATCCCATGACGGCAATGGCGATGGCCACGGCGACGAGCCACAGCATGGTGCTGCTCGGCAGCGAGGCCTTATTGACACCTATCCCCCGTCGCACGGTGGCGGCGGGGGCTGAGGTATTGGGTGAAGATGTCTTCTTGCTCATGATCAGAGTCGTGCGGGGCTGACGATGTAGGTGAAGGTATGGTCGGCATACTTAGGCACAAAGGGCCTCTGGGGCCAAGCCCCCCAGCTGTTGACACAGCCGATGCCCATCTGGAAGGCACGGAGCTGAAGGACGGTGTAGCCACGAGGCGTGAGGTCGCCGCTATGACTCTGGTGGGCACTCTTCTCGGGGCCGTCGTCGAGGTCGCTGATCTCGTAGGGCATGGCCGAAACCTCCATGGGGCCGCAAGCCTCGATGCACACCGTGGGATGTGTGGCATCGCCCTGCATCTGCCACCATACGATGTCGGTGTGGTTGCCACTCTCCTGTGGACGCACATACTTGTCCCAGTACTGTGTTGCCACGGGGGCTGAGTAGTTGCCGACGAAGGCGTTGTCCTTGCGGTCGGAGTAGTTCTCCACGGGTCCGCGGCCGAAGTAGCTGACATTGCTGTAAGCCTTGTTGAAGCGCCATGTCATGCCCATGGCATACATGTTCCAGTCGCTGTGGTCGCCGGCATCGAGGGCCTCGGTGACGATGAGCTGACCCTTCGGGGTGAGGACGTATGTCATGTTGAGGTCGGCATCGACGGCATCGCAGTGGTACTTCACGACGACCTGCTTGCTCTGGTTGTCAAGCTGAGTGCACTCCATGGCAGTCTTCTTCCAATTGGGATGGCGCCATGCGGCGAAGGTGCGCTGCATGCCGGCACCATAGTCGTTGTCGGTGGGTGCACGCCAGAAGCTGGGTTCTACGCTCATGCGGTCTTCGAGGACGGCATGTCCGTCGATGTCATAATAGTCGATGTTGCCGCTCCACTTGTTCCACGTCACGCTGACGCCGGCGGCAGAGAGTGTGAGCCATGCGAGAGCCTCGTCCTTCTGAACGGCTTCGGCGGCAGCGCCTTTCGCGGCGGCTTTCGCGGGCTTGGCGGCAGGTGCCTCAGGAATGGCAGCAGCCATCACGCCTTCTGCCGTCGGGAGGGCATACGGCTTGAGTTCAAACTGTGCACGGGCGATGACGTCGCCCTTCTTGAGCAGGCCACGGTCGGCAGTGAGGCAGAACTTGACGTTGACGGCAGCCCACTTGCTGGCATTGGCGGCACGGCGCAGGGCATCGAGCATCTCGGCAGGAATGCGGAAGGTCTCGCGCTGCTGTGGAGCGAGGCGCACAGGCACGGGGGCATTGTTGGCGTATGTCTTGAAACTCTTGCCATTGTAGGTCACGAGTTCTGCTACGGCCTCGACATCGTCGGTGGGACGGAAGAAGTACTCGTTATAGACCTGCACCTCGCCGTCGAGAAGCGTCTTGCCCTCGGGCACCGTGACCCAGATGTCCTGATAATGGTACTGCACCTCGTAGGCATGGGGATGCAGCGAGCGGTCGGCAGCGATGACGCCGTTGCAGTTGAAGTTGTGGTCGGAAGCGGGATAACGGCCGAAGTCGCCGCCATAGGCCATAATCTCCTTGCCTGTGACGCGGCTCTTGGCACGCATGCCCTGATCTACGAAGTCCCAGATGAAGCCGCCCTGATACTTGGGGTACTTGCGTATGATGCGCCAGTACTCACCGAAGCCACCCATGCTGTTGCCCATGGCGTGGGCATACTCACACTGGATGAGGGGGCGTGGGTTGTCGCCCTGCGAATAGCGCTCGCATCCCTCGTAGCCATAGTACATGGGGCAGAAGATGTCGGTCTTGCCGTTCTGGCCGGCCTGCTCGTACTGCACGGGGCGCGAGGTGTCGATGGTCTTGACGGCATCGTAGGCATCCTCGAAGTTCTTGCCGTAGCCGGCTTCGTTGCCGAGGCTCCAGAAGATGACACTGGGGTGATTCTTCTGGACATGGACGTTGTGCTGGTTGCGCTCGACGTGAGCCTTATGGTAGATGGGGTTCTTGGCAAGGGTGCGGTCGCCATAGCCCATGCCGTGGCTCTCGATGTTGGTCTCTGCCACGACGTAGAGGCCATATTGGTCGCAGAGGTCATACCAACGCGGGTCGTCGCTGTAGTGGCAGGTGCGCACGGCGTTCATGTTGAGCTGCTTCATGATGCGGATGTCCTGAATCATGCGCTCTACGCTGACAAGGTAGCCGCCGTCGGGGTCGAGCTCGTGGCGGTCGGCACCCTTTATGAGGATGGGCTGTCCATTGACGAGGAGCTGACCGCCATCAATCTTGATGTTGCGGAAGCCGACGCTCTGACGTACTACCTCGAGCACGCTGCCGGACTTGTCCTTGAGGGTGAAGGTGGCAGCGTAGAGATTAGGTATCTCTGCACTCCAGGCTTTTGCGGCAGGTACCATGATGTTCAACGATGCCGTGGAACCGCCATCGACCTTGCAGGATGCAGAGCCGGCAGGGGTGCCATCGGGTGAGGTGAGTGCCAGTTCGACAACGCAGCCCTTGGCCGTAGGAGCCGTCACAGTGGCTGACAGCTGGCCGTCGGCGTAGCCGTTGACGAGGTCCTGGAGAATGAAGATGTCCTGGATGTGAGCCTTGGGACGGGCGTAGAGATAGACCTCACGGGCTATGCCGGTGAAGCGCCAGAAGTCTTGATCCTCGAGGTAGGAGCCGTCGCACCAACGCATGACCTGCATGGCGATGAGGTTGTCGCGTCCGGGAGTGAGGTACTTGGTGAGATTGAACTCGGCCTCCATCTTGGAGTCCTCGGAATAGCCGACCTCCTTGCCATTGACCCAGAGCTGGAGGTTGGATGTGGCAGAGCCTACATGCATATATATGTCCATACCCTTCCATGCGGCGGGTATGGCAATGGTCTTACGGTAGGAGCCGGTGTAGTTGTTGCGCTCCTCGACGAGCGGAGGATTGGAAGCGAACTGCGTGGCCCACGAGTAGCCCACATTGCGATATATCTTGTCGCCATAGCCATTGATCTCGAAGAGACCTGGCACGGGGAAGTCAACCCACTGCGAGTCGTCGAACTTGGGCATATAGAAGCCGGCAGGTGCAAGGTTGTGGTCCTTCACGAAGCAGAAACGCCATGTACCTTCAAGGGAGAGATAGCGGCTGCTGGCCGACTTATTGGCGGCAGATGCCTTGGCAGCATCCTCGAAGGCAAAGAAGCTGGCACGCGGGTGCTCGGTGTTCACTCGCGTGATGTTGGGGTTTAGCCAAGGCTCTTTCTGCGTTTGCGCAGATGCCTGAGACGGGGTGAGCAGCGACAATGTCGCAGCACAAAGGAGTAGGAGATGAGATTTCATGCTGGTAAATGGTTTGGTTAACTTGCAATGATGGCGCAAAGATAGTTATTTTGATTTATATGCAAACGCTTTTCCCGAAAAACAATCTGTGATTTATACTTTTTTCGCACATAGCAATGCCCCCGCAATAGCGACATAGGCCAATGCGGGGGCAGTGAATGAGGATTGCGGGTGTCTGAGGCTACGGGAGCTGGAAGAACCAGTTGTTCTGGTTGAGGAGGTGTGAGTAGAGGGCAGCATCCTGCGAGCCCGAGCGCTCGGAGATGCGCTTTGCCACACGCTGGATGCCCTCCGTGCCACCGATGAAGCGGCTGTAGCATAGCAGGTCGAAGAAGCGTGTACCCTCGAAGGCCGTCTCCAGAGCCTGCTCATCGAGGATGAGGGATGCTATGGCATCCTGAACCTTATCGAGGTTGGCGGGGTCATAGACCTCTTCCTCTGTGAGGTCTTCGGAGGCTCCGGCATAGAGACGGAGCATCTTGTTGACCTGATTGACGTAGTTGTAGGTTGACTCCGTCTCGCCGAGCTTCAACAAGCCACAGCCACGTGCATGGATGCCCATGGAGACAGGACCGCTGGCGTTGGTCTGGGTCTCGATGGGTTCGATGAGATATTCGGTGATGCCGCCATAGAGGCGCAGCTGGGAGGCGCTGGTGCTGTTGGCACCGCGGAGATAGATGGTGTTGAAGTTGAGGAAGGGCGCACTCTTGGCGTTCTGCATCTCGCGTCGGCTGATGTAGTCGCAGACAGAGGCTCCGATGCGTGGTATCTCGGAGAAGGTGGCAGGAAGGGCGGCAGAGTGAGCAGTGATGAATGCTGCGGAGTCGGAAGCCGTGGTGAGGGTGTCGAGACCTGGATCGATGCACTCGAGGATGAATTCAGCCATGTCGTAGTAGAAGGTGGTGTCCTGTCCGGCAACGGTCAGCGTCGGGTCATAGTACTTGAAGGTAGCTGGCTCGTAGTCGCTGTTGTCATTAGGCACCCAGCCCTCTGTGCCGATGAGGCCGTGACGCAGGATGGCGAAGGCATAGCTGGGGAAGCCGGCACCATTGAGGGCCATGGCGAAGTGCAGCCACACGTTGCCCTTACGGTAGATGATGGGATAAGTCGTAGAGAACGACCCGCCGGGATTCTGCTTCGTCACGAAGTTCTCCTCTACATTGGAACCCTTTTCGTAGTCGGTGTAGTTGTCGGTTGCCATGTAATAGCGGGCATCGCCGGCGCCGGGGAACACGGTGCACCTGGTGTTGCCGGAGGGTCCGATGTAGGCCTCAAAATTCTGACTCTTGTTGAGGGAGGCGTATGCCCGTGAGGCATTGAGCTGATGCTCGAACTCGCGAGTCAGGGAGATGCTGGCCGAAGTGGTGGTGGTGGTGTCACGGGTTGAAGTGTTCACGCGGATGGTGGCACGGAAGCCGAACAGTTCGTTGACACCGCGCTGCACCTCTCCCCACAGTTTGTTTGTGCTGCTGGGGATGACGGTCACGACCTCCTCATCCGTGCCTGTCTCGGCAACGGTGTTGAACATGCTCTGCCATGTCGGTGACGCGATGTACGTGAGTCGATACTGCTCGGTGCTCATGTCTTTGCCCATGCCTCCCAGCAGACGGTTGGGAAGCAGCGGGCCGCCCTTGTCGGAGTTGAGGAAGTTGTAGTAGTGCTGAGCGGCGAGACGATAGGTGGCAGCATCGCCTGTTCCCTGAGCCTGGAGGAGATAGATGTCAGCCAGCACAAGGTCCTGGGGGAAGTAGCACTGTGAGGCATAGGCGATGCGACGCGTGGTGCCGTAGTAGTAGAGGTAGGGATAGTTGACGACGCGGATGGAGTCGCCAGCAAGACGCTGGGGCACATAACGCACCTCCTCGAGCTTCTGCACCACCCCACTCTGCGCAAGAGTGTTGATGTCAACATAGCTCGGAGCGTTGCGGAAGTCCTCCATGGCGGCCGTGGAGAGCAGAGGCTGCTCGAAGTAGGGCACGCGGTTGTAGGCCAGCACGAGCTGGAGATATGCCCATGCACGTATCGACACCACCTGTGCGTACTCGGAGAGCATCAGCGGGCGGTTGAGGCCTGAGACCTTGGCAGTATCACAACGGTAGATGTATGCGTTGCAGGAGTTGATGACGTGGTAGAAGTCGGCAGCCTTGAGATAGCGGTTGGAACCGTCGGTGGCATTGCCCTCGAGGCCGAACTCGAGGATAGAGCTTATGGAGTCGCTGACATACTGTGTGCCTTCGACCATGTCGCCACGGCACTCTCCGAGCACGACATAGCGCTCGGCGATGCGCTGGAGACTCTGCATGATGCCCCAATAGCTGTAGAGGGTGTCCTGTGCTATCTCGTCAATCTCGACATGGCGATCCATGTCGCCCGTCAGCATGTCCTGACATGAGGAGAAGCCAAAGGTCAGCGACAGTGCAAGGAAGAGTGTGGCAAATATATTCTTTTTCATCATATTATCGTATTAGAGGTTGATGGATACGCCTAAGTTGAAGCTGCGTCCTACGCTGAGAATGCCCGTATCGATGCCCTGATAGAGGGCGTTGTTGCGTGCACTCGTCTCAGGATCGACACCATGGTACTTAGTGAGAGTGAACAGGTTGTTGGCCTCACCCCACACGCGCAGGCCCTGAAGCCAGGTACTGTGCACGGGCACCGTCCAGGTGAGGCGCACGTTCTTCAGCTTGAGGTAGCTGCCGTCCTCTATCCAGCGGTCGGACATGCGCTCGTTGTTACGCCAGTCCTCGCTGTCGGTGTACATGGCACGAGGGATGTCGGTACGCTGGCCCTCGTAGGTCCAGCGGTTCTGGACGGCTGTCGTCTGGTTGTAGGTGGTGTTGACACCCTCCAGGACGCTACGCTGGAAGTTATAGACATCGTTGCCGAGAGAGTACTTGAAGATGACATCGAGTCGCAGGTGCTTCCACGTGAGGTTTGTGAAGATGTTACCGAAGATGGTGGGGTTGGGGTTTCCGATGGCCACCCTGTCGGCATCGTCGATGACACCGTCGCCATTCTGGTCAACGAAGAGCATGTCGCCGGCCTGGAAGTTGCGATAAGGAGCCTCCTTAAGACCGGTGGGGTACTTGAGGTAACCCTGAGCACCGGCAGTGCTGGCCTGGGCATCATCGGCAATGACGCCGTTGGTCTTCCAACCGAAGAACGTGCCTGCGGCGTAGCCTACGGCGGTGAGAACGTTCTCGGTGCCATAGATGCTGCTGGTGTGGCCATTGATAGTGTTGGTGACGGCACCCGTCATGGCATTACGCTGTACGATTTGGTCGGTGGAGGGGAGCTTGGTGATCTCATTCTTGTAGTGACCGAGGCTTGCACCGAGTTCCCACTTGAAGTCCTTGAGGTTCAGCAGGGCGGCAGAGGCGTGTGCCTCGACACCGATGTTCTTCATCTCACCATCGTTGGTCCAGTACTTGCCTAAGCCTGAGAGATAGTCGAGATCTTTCATGGTGAGGAGGTTCGACGTGCGGCTCATGAAGAAGTCAACACCGGCATTGAGGCGGTTCTTGAAGAACGAGCCCTCGAGAGCGACGTTGAAGCGTGTGGTTGTCTCCCACTGGATGCTGGTGTTCTCGATGTTCTTGAGGACGAGACCGACGGTGTTCTCTGTCACCTGACGGCTCTGCCAGTAGGTGCGGGCGGCGTAGTAGTCGATGCCGTCGTTACCGCTCTGGTCGATACCGGCAGTGAGCTTGAGGTAGTTGACGGCGGGAGCACGGAACCACTTCTCATTGCTGATGAGCCATCCGAGCTGGAGGCTGGGGAAGACGCCCCAGCTCACACCGGCGAGGCGGAAGCCCTTGTTGGTCTCACGTCCGAAGCGCGAGCTGGCCTGCGTGGAGACGGTGAACTGTGCGAAATACTTGTTCTGGAAGTTGTAGTCGGCATTGAGGTAGTAGGACATGTCTATCCAGTTGTCCTGAGTGCCACCGGTGCTGACATACTGCATTGTCTTGGAGATGTTGGGCAGCTTGTCGTTCTCATTGTTGTAGCCACGTGTGTAAGAGTAGCTGTATGAGTAGTTGTTGTAGCGCCAGCCTCCGAAGATGTCAATAGTGTGAGCACCATAGGTGTTTGCCCACTCCAGACGGAGGTCGTTGTTGATGGTCGTCTCTTTGGTGAACTGCGACTTCAGCACTGATGTTATCTCTCCGAGGTCGGTGAGGAAGTAGGGTGTGGCACCGTTGATAGGCAGGAAGTACTTCTCGTTGTTGCGGTTGAGGGTGTAGTTGAAGCGGTCGCTGATGGAGAACTGCTTCGTCACCTGGTACTTCGGCGAGAAGTTGATGCTGATCTGCGTCATCTCGGCATAGTTCTTGTTCTTGCCCTTACCGTTCTGGATAATCCAATATGGGTTGCGCAGACATTCGTTGATGTCATAGTCGAGGCCGTGGGGGAAGGCGAAGGGGTTCTGCACCCATAGTCCCAGATTGCTCGATGCGGCATACTTGCCGGCGTACTCGTTGGAGAGCTGGAGAGAGCCGGTCTTCTCGTCGTGGTAGTAGGCGTAGGGCGAGATGAACGGAGCCTGTAGCAGACCGAGGACATTGGCCGAGCCGATGTTCTGGAGGTCATAGTTCTCGCTCCATCCGTTGTCGAGGACATTGTAGGATGTCTGGTTGTAGGCGATGTCAAGGCCGGCACGCACCTTCTCGAACACCTTGATGTCGGTGTTGAAGCGGAGGTTGAGGCGGCTGAAGTCATTGCCTTTGAGGGTGGCATCGCCCTTGGTGTAACCCAGCGAGAGGTCGTACATGCCAATGTCATCGCCACCTTCCACGCTGACCTTGTAGTTCTGAGTGAAGGCTGCCCGATGATAGAGATTCTTCTGCCAGTCGGTGTTGTTGTGGAACACCTTACGATAGTAGTTGCTGCTCTCGGGGGCTTCGTTGAGGAACGAGTACAGGCCGAGTGAGCCGTCGGTGCCCTCACGGACGTCCTTCACGGTTCCTGCGAGCTCGCTGAGGTAGTTGCGGTAGGCATCGCCACCCATCATCTTGATACGGCTGGGAGCGAGTTCGACGCCGCCATAGACACGGACGTTAATCTTAGTGGCCATGCTGTGGCCGCGCTTGGTGTTGATGATGACAACACCGTTGGCACCCTTGGCGCCATAGAGGGCCGTGGCGTTCTTCAGCACCTGCACACTCTCGATGTTCTCGGGGTCGAGACCTGCGAGGATGTTGTTGAAGTAGCCCTCGTGGAGGCTCGTGCGTTCTTCCTGCATATCGACCATGTTGCCGTCGATGATGAAGAGCGGCTGTGCCGTGGCGTTGAGGGAGTTGATGCCTCGGATGGTGAAGAAGGCTCCTTGTCCGGGCAGGGCGGCGCGGCTTGCAGAGTGTATGTCGCCGGCCAGGAGATTCTGCATGTCCGTCTCCACGCTTACGGAGCTCGTCTGGTCGAGATAGACCTTTCTCTGTGAGGTGATGGACGTAGCGTCGGTGTAGTAGGAGCTGAATGACGAGCTGAGCAGTGAAGCATCCTGACCCGTCTCGCCCTTGATGGCCATCTGCAGGAGGTTGTAGTCGGGCGCATCAACGAGGAGGGCGTGGCAGAACACGGGAACGTCGAGCTTGTAGGTGCCGTCTTCCTCCGTGAGCGTAGAGTACTGAGGCAACTGCAGTGCCTGGACACGCACGCCGCCCATAGGGAGGCCTGTGGCACCATCTGTAATGGTACCGGCGACGGATTTCATTTCATATTGCTTGGCAGCCTTCTTGCCCTTACGGCGCTTGGCAATGGCTATGCTGTCGGCCTCGGCAATGGCCTCCTCATCGACATCGTCCTGCGCCATAACCGGAGGTACGGAGCCAGCGACGAGCATCATGCAGAGGGCAAAGCGTAACGCCTTATGTAGTTCGGGATTAATGAATCTCATAGTCATGATTTCAAAAGTTTAGAGTTCATGGTGTTATTGTTCTCTGGCTCTGAGGATGATGCGGTCGATAGAGAAGGTGGTCTGGAAGACACCTCTCTCATCACGCTTGGGCTGAGTGGCAGTGATGGTGATGACGGGGTACGACTTGGGCAGGTTGCGGTAGGAATACGGGAACCTGATTGTTCCGGCATATATCTCCTCGACTCGCTCGCCCTGATAGTCGAACTTCCAGGTGTCGGTCTTACCGTCACGGCCGTTCTCGCCGATGCGGGTGATGCTCACCTGCATGTGGTTCTTCTTGAACGGCGTCTCACCAGCCACACTGGCAATGATGGAGTCGGGGTCAACGCGGTAGAAGTCGGGCACCATGACGATATAGACATCATAGTCCACATTGCTGAGCACCTGATGTCCGTTCTCGCGGTCTATGAGGTCAAACTCTGCTGTCGCTGCACCCTCAGTGTGGCTGAAGGTCATGAACGTGTTCTTGTAGATTCGTCCGAGAAGGCTGTCCTTGACGAGGGCACTGGTCTCACTGTTGAAACTCGTGGTCACGAAGTCGGCTTTGTAGTCGCGTTCCTTCTTCTCCTGAGTCGTAAGGTTGTAGCGCACACGCTGGAAGATGTTACCGAACGATGCCTTTACCATGATGTCACGGAAGCCGTAGCTCTTCAGGTAGTTCCAGTGGTCAACGGGGTAGATGATGCCGTTGCTGACGGTCACGGGGTTCTTCTCATTGAAGATTAACGGTTTGACATCGATGGTGGCGGCAGAGTCAATGCGGAAGGTATCGTCGCGTGTGTTGGTGAGCTTGGTGATCTTCTTGGTGAGGAAGTCCTCTATCGTCCAGAAGTTGGTCTGCTCTGCCGTACGCTTCTGCGTGCGGATGTTGAATGCCAGCGGAGACACCAGGTCCATGCTGATGGCAACATCGCGCAGGGAGTCGCTGACGGCAAAGCGCATATTGTTCTTTGCTGCGCCATCGTCCTTCACGAGAGCGTCCTCCTTGGTCTTGTCAAAGTAGAGAGGGGCATAGTTGTACCACGACTCCATGGTCTGATATGCCTCTTCCCATGCTGCGTCTGACGGGAGCACCATAGCCCAGAGGCTGTCCTCGCTCTCGATGTTGGCGCCGAGCCCCTTATGGGGCATTGCCCATTCTACGGAAGCAGGCTGATAGGAATAATAGTAGAGGGAATTGAACCTGGTATAGACACTGTCAACATAGATGGGTTCGCCCGTGAGAGGATTGGAGCCGGCCTCGGCACTGGCGCCGGAGTTGAAGTAGAGCGTATCGTGCTGCTCCAGCCAGTCGTTGAGGTGATGGTACTCATTGTCGTGGGCGCGGATGTACTCATATATATTATATGCGAAAGGCGCCACCTCACCGATGGTGTGGAGCACACCATTTGTGGCAGGTATGTTGGCTTCGAGGAGGGGAATGTCCTTGAAGGTCTTGGCCTGACGGTCGAAGGAGGCCTTCTTGTTGTTGACCATCACGAGCTTCTCTGCCTCTGACGAGGGGTTAGTGCCGGTGGCGGCATAGCGGCTGCGAGCGATGTGGTTGCCCACGAGACGCAGGAAGACGTCGTAGGGACGCACCTGAAGTATGGAATCATAGATGTGGACATCCTCTTCCGTGAAGGCATCGTTGGTAGGTGCGAAGACGGTGAGCACCTGCGGCGTTGACAGCACGTCCTTAAAGGTATAGTTGGCAATCTGGTGCTTCTCGTCCTTGAAGGCGGGTGTCTTTGCCACGATGCTGGCGAAGTTGCTCAGCTCGGGCCTCTTGTTTATCTGCTGCCACAGCGACAATGTGGCATTCTGGCCAACTCCACCTCCGTCGTTGACATCGAAGTGGTCGTCGGCACACGATGGCACAATGGCTGCAACGGCAATCGCGAGCATCCCTGCGGCAACGAATCGATTTGTTTTTCTTTGTATCATAACGTGTAGTGAGTTTTAAAGTTTACCAAATGTCCTCAGGTTCCTCGGGATTGTCATAGACATCCTTTGACACGAACTCGAAGTAGTCCATGAAGAACTGCGACTGCTCGTTGTTGAGCACGTTCTTGAAACGGATGTAGTAGGTCTTGTCAGGGTCGAGGTCTGCGCTGACCATGATGCGTCGCGTAACCCACTCGCCCTGCTGTCCGTTCTGAGCCGACGTGCCGTTACCGATGTGGAAGTACTTGGGACCTTTCATGAATCCGCGTGCACGTAGGTTCTTGGTAATCTCATCCTGTTCGTCGAGCGGAAGTGTGGTCTCGCTGGAATAGTCGTTATCGTTGGTGTAGCCGAAGTTGGACTTCTGATCTCCCGATGCGAAGCGATGACGCACGAAGCCGATACGAAGGTCCATAGGAATACCTGCTGCGGGGAGGTAGCTGATGTCGTCGCCGAAATAGACCTGACACATGCTACGCCATGGTGAACCGGAGCTGACGCCGAAGCGAATCTCGTAGTGGCCCTTGGCCGGCACGGGCGGCAGCTTCATGGTGAACTCGTACTTGCCGATGATGTTGAACTCATCCATCTGGTAGTTACTCCATCCACGGTCATGGCCTGTGAAGTAGTAGAAGAGAGTGCCCTGCTGCATGGTGACGTCATTGAAGTAGGAATACTTCCATGGGAAGCCACGTGTCTGGTTGGAACCCTCGGAGTAGTAGCCGAGCGGTCGGCGGATGTCATTGTTGATCATCTCGGGGAACATGGCTGCCATGTCAATACGTATGCGCTCGCCGGCAAGACGACGCTGGACGTTCTCGGTATATACGAGCATACGCTCGATGGGATAGATGGTACCGTTGATGAGGCTCTCATGGTGAGCATCGCCTTCGGCATCAATGAAGATGCGGTTGCCGACGTTCTCGTCGTTGTACATTGCAAAGCCTGTCACATCGCGGTATTCACCGCTCTCGTGATAGTCGTTGATGTTGAGCTCCTCAGGACCGTACTTGCCACGTCCGTTGCGCAGGATGGGGAAGCAGTTGAGGTAGATGCCCTCGCGGTCGCCGCTCTCGAAGACCTTCAGCAGGCGGCGCTTACCCATCGTGGTGTAGTACTCATAGACGGGGATGCTGTACTGCGTTGAAGTCTTCCAGTAGTAGCCTAGCTCGTTGTAGTGAATCACGAGACGGTCACGGCTGAGCTTCTCGGGCAGGATGTGGTAGGTGAGGAACTGATTGATGATGTTGTCGGAACTCTTGTAGTCGTTGTCGGTAGAAGCATCGGGGTATGCACCCTTTCCGATGAGGTACTGCTTGACATCATCGACGGTGATTTCCGTGGCATCCTTGCCGAGCTCGGACTCCCAGAGGGCATCGGGTTCGGCGAAGATGGTGAAGCCGTACTTACGGTGGCGAGGCACCGTACCGATCTGCTCCGTGGGATGCTGGGGCAGGTCTTCTACGAGCTTGTTGAGATAGAGGTTCTCCCAGACATCGTCGCGCGTGCGGCTTAGTGTGTCCTCAATGCCGCAGGCGAGTATGAGCTTTGCCGTCACGAGGTAGCCTTTCTTGCCTTCGGCAATCCACTGGCGGAAGATGTCGGCCATGGTGTCGTTGCTCGGCGCGATGACACCATGTACGGCATGGACACGTCCGTTGATGGTCTCGATGTCACGGTTCTTGAGGTCGATGAGTGCCATGCCATTCATCCAGATGCTGTCGGTCTGGCTGACGGATGTCTTGTAGAGCTTACGGTCATAGAGGTTGGAGGTGTTGATCTCATCGTAGTCGTTGAGCGATGAGATGTCACCCATCTCGTAGATGTCGCCGCTGTTGCTGCCATCGATGATACTATTGAGCACGATGACCTTACACACGGAGTCGAGCACTTCCTCAGAGGTGAATCCCTGCCATGAGGGTTGTGTGATGATGCCCTTCGTGTAGAGCGTGTCGAGGTAGTCGTAGATGGCTTTGTTGGTTGGCGCGAAACATGTGAACTTTCCGCGTGCGGAAAGCAGCTGTGCCACCGTTGACTCAGAGAAGTCGCTGACATGAACCTTGTTGAGCAACTTGACATACTCAGTATAATCTGCAGAGTCGGGGCTTTGTGTGAGGTATGTGAGCACCGTATATTCCGTCAGAGTGAAGCGTGCCGAGGTGTCGATGTCCTCCTTGCAGGCATTCACAAAGACGCCCATTACAGCCAGCGCTATAGCAAGACTGAGCTGGTGGAGTTTATTGATATACTTCATAGTTGTTGATGTTAGCTATTTAAGTGTTTATCATTTATTCCTCGACACCAAGTGTCTTCTCGCGGTTCCACACGGGGTTCTGCTGGAAGAGGTACTTATTGGCGCGGAGTTCCATGTAATAGTACGGGCTGTAGAGTCCGTAGCGGTTCTTGATGCGGTTCTTGAGCGTGGAGGACTGACGGCTGTAAGCGCCCTTGGCAAGGAAGTTATCCACAATCTTTGCCACACCGTCGGCACCATCGGTATATTGCGGCTCCAGCGGGTCGGCATTGTGACCGCCGGCATAGCGCTCAGCGTAGCGCACGAGGTCGAACCAGCGCTTGCCCTCACCTGTGAGTTCGAGCAGACGCTCCTTCATGACGAGGTCGATGCACTTCTGCTGGGTATTGTCGGAAGTTGCGGAGAGTCCCGTCGTCTGGTCTATCTGCGAACGCTTGTGGATGGCGTCAACGATGTTGCGACAGTTCTTGTAGTTGCCGAGCACTGCATGAGCCTCTGCCATCATGAGCATGACATCGGTCATGCGGTAGAAAATCCAGTTGTTGTAAGTGTATTTCGAGCTGTGAGTCGTACGAACCTTACTTCCGTTGGAGAGGAACGTGCAGACAGCCCACTTCAGCATGACGGGGTTGCTGAGCTCATCCTGACTTCCGGAGTCATCGGTGCGTGGCTGGCATGTGTACCACTTACGGCAGTCCTTATTGACATCCTTCAGGTTAGATGCATTGGCGAAGGCGTCGGGCGAGGCACATAGCACAGAGGCTCCTCCGTGTCCGTAGAGCTCGTTGAGGAACTTGCTCTCACGCTGGTCGTCAGAGCTGAACTGTATCTCAAAGATGCTCTCATCACTGTTGCCGTTTTCAAATATCGCAGTATAACTTGGCACTGTCACAATGCTCTGCGCGTTGAAGTCGCCCTGCATATCCTCATTCTGGATGAGGTTGGCATTGCTGAGTCCGCTGCCGTAGTCTGAAGTCTTCAGGCGCGAACGGTCGAATTGGCTGTTTGTCGTCTGCTGTGTCTGCAGTGCGAGGGCGTCGAGGGAGAGCTGTCCGTAGAAGACAACGCTGTCGGCATCGGAGCGGACGCTGTCCTGCGAGAAGCCACGCCCCTCGCGCAGAGCGCTGCGCCAGAGATACATCTCTGCCAGCAGGGCATAGATGGCGGTGTTGGTCATCAGGCCCTTGGTGTCGCGGGTGCCAAATGAGCCTCCGAAGCGGTTACGGCCCTTGCCTGCCACGCTGCGGACGTCCATGATGAGCGTGTCGAGAACGTTAAGCTGCGGTGTGGCAGCAAACTGGCGTGTGTCCTCATCAGAGTTGATGACATCGTTGCTGTAGGGGATGTTCTTGAATGCGCGTATGAGATAGAAGTAGTTGAGAGCACGCAGAGCCGTCATCTCAGCCTTCATCTGGTTCCACTCTGTCTGTGTGAACTGAGCGTCGTGCTCCAGTACGCGTTCGCCATTGGAGAGCACCTTGTTGCAGAAGTTGATGGTGGTATATACAGAGCCCCAGTCGTAGAATCCCATCGTAGAGTCGAGCTGTGCGACGAGGATTTTCTTGTAGGTGTAGAATCCGTTGTTCACCATGTCGGTTGTCGGGTCGTCCTGGTAGATGTAGTATGCGTCAGACCTTATGTCTCCCCAGATGATGAGGTTCTTAATGGTCGATGCCATCTGCCTATAGGCTCCGTAGCGTACGCCCTCGAGGTCGTTCTTGTCTTCCCAGAAGTTCTCCTCGACGACACGGTCTTGGGGATAGATGGTAAGGAAGTCATCGCACGACGTTGCCCCGATGAGCATAGTGGCAAGCATAGCTGCCAGGGATAAATATTTTGTACTTTTCATATCGTGAGAGAGTTTAGAATCCTAAGTTGATACTTGCCGTGAAGGAGCGTGAACGCGGCGTACGGTTGTTATCGACAGCAATGCTGAAGCCTGAGGGGCTGACCTCCGGGTCTGTGCCGGTGTATTTGCTCCATACGAAGAGGTTGTTGGCAGAAGCATAGAGCTTGAGCGAACGTACGCCTATCTTCTTGAGGAGTTTCGGGTCGAAGTCGTAGCTTAGCTGTATATACTGCAGACGGAGGAAGTCGCCATTCTCCACGTAGCGGTCTGAAGGCAGCGAGTTGAAGCTGCTCCATGACGATGAGTTGAGAGCGCGCGGGATGACTGTCTCGTCGCCGTTCTTGCGCCAGCGCCATGTTGTGGCATAGCTCTGGTTGGCGTTGGAGAGCATGCTCTCAGCGTTGGCACGTGCGAGGTTCACAATCTGGTTGCCTATGCGGAAGTTGAAACCGGTGTTCAGGGAGAGGCGGTCCCACTTCATGGTGAATCCGAAGCCGCCATTGCACGACGGGTTGGAGTTGCCGAGATAGACGATATCATAGCGGTCAATCTGTCCGTCGTGGTTGATATCCTCATAGATGGCGTCGCCACCGCTGAAGGGCTTGGCGTTGCTCTCATTATAAGCATAGTAGAACTGAAGCGGGTCTCCACGCTGGTCGGTAAGCATGTTGCCGTTGGCATCATAGGCGATAGGACATGTAGCATTCTCGCCACGGTGGGCAGCTGCCGATGCCGTGTTAATGGGGTTGCCCAGAGCGTCATAGCCAGTGCCATGGAGTATGGCATCGGTGTAATTGCTGAAGGTGTTGCCATTGGCATCGACCTCATACTGTCCGTAACGATACCATGACGACTGAGTGTAGCCGCTGTGGTCATAGTCATAGCGATAAACGCCCTTGTATTTCAGACCGTAGATGGAACCGAGAGCGTTGCCCACCTGCACACGGCGCAGGGCATCGTACTGAAGGTTGGCAGGCTGATAAGTCTCGTTGGGGTTGAGGGCATCGAGGATGAGGGGATCCATCTCTTCGACCTCGTTGAAGTTCTGTGCGATGTTGGCACGGAGCTTGAGGGAGAACTTGCCGACCTTGGCAAACCATCCCGTGTGGAAGTTGAGGTCCCAACCCTTGTTGCGCATCGTGCCGCCATTCATCTTGTCGAGCGAGCTGAAGCCGTTGGCAGAGGCTATGCGCTGTCCGTGCATGATGAGGTCTGTCGTCTTGTGGTCGTAGATGTCGAGTTCGAAGTTCAACAGGTCATCGAAGAGGCCGAGGTTGAAGCCGAGGTTGAGCTTGCGCGTCTTCTCCCAGCGTATGGAGCGCAGCGAGAGGTTCTCAGGTACGATGACGGTGTGGCGGTTGTAGAAACCAGCGGTGCCGTACTTATTATATTGTGAGAAGCCGCCGCCTCCGGTGTTACCGGTGATACCCCATGTCGGACGAATAGCGAGCATAGAGATCACCTTGCTTGACCACTTCATGAATGACTCGTCGCTTATGTTCCAGCGGAGACCGATGAAGGGGAATGTGCCGAAGCGATTGCCCTTGCCGAAGGCCGTAGAGCCGTCCCAACGCACGGAGACGTCGAGGTTGTACTTACTCTTGTAGGAGGCATGAGCCTGAAGGAAGAAGCTCGTCTCGCGCCACTCGTTGTTGCTGGCAGCTATTTCTGTGAGAAGGGCATTGACGGTGGGGTCGGTGATGCCCGTGGGAACGTTCCAGAGTCCGGTATTCTGGTTACTGCTCTGTCCGCTCTTCATCTCCCATCGTGCCAAGCCGCTCGCACTCCAGTCCTCGTTGTTGAAGTGAGGGTAGAAGGCGAGGTCGTGGCGTGTTGTGAACTCGAGGCTCTTATACTCAGAGTTGCCCACGACGTTACGGTTGTTGGGGTGCTTGACGTTATCCCAGCTCTGTCCGTTGGTGTCACCATAGACCCAGTCCATGGTGCGCAGCTCGGCAGGCAGGTAGCGGTCGTTGCTGGTGTTGTAGATATTGAGCTGTACGTCACCACGATAGTTTAGCTGTGTGTGCTCGTCGTCCTTACCGAGGAACTTATACTCGATGTTGAACTGCGGTGTGAGGTTGTACTGCTTCTCCTTGTTCCATCCGCCATAAGCGTATGCCACAGGGTTACCGTTGATGAACATGTCACGCAGCTGGTAGCTGGTGTGGTGGCTGTCGTTGTCGTTGGAGAGGTCGAGCGGCAGCATGTTGAAGTAGCGTCCGGTGGGCAGATACGTCAGAGTGCCGTCAACATTCTGTGCCATCAGTTCATCGACAGCCATGTTAGGCATAGCGGTGTATGCACGTCCGAGGATGTCGTTGGGGTTGTTCTTATAGTTGGTGGTGAATGTCAGGCTGATGTTCGACTGGAACTTGATGCGGTCGCTGACCCAGTAGTCGAGTGCTGTCTGTGTGGTGAAGCGGTTGAGCTTCTGTGCAATGATGGAACCCGTGCTCTTGTCGTAGCCGGCACTGACACGGAACGTGGCCTTCTCGCCGCCACCCGAGAGTGTGACATACCACTTGTGCTCCTTACCGAACTGACGCACCTGATCGATCCAGTCGGTGTTTTTGGAGTAATGTCCGTAGATGTCGGTGAGGTTGTTGTTGTAGTCGAGCTCGGGTATGGTGGTGGCATGCTGCTGGGGGTTGTAGTATGCCTCCTTGAGCATCATGGTGTAACCGTCACCATCGAGCATCTTGTAGCCGTCGGGCTGCCATGTGCCGTTGAACTTATAGGAGAAGGTTACGTTTGTCGGGCCACGGTGACCGCGGCGCAGCTTAATCTCTATGACACCGTTGGCGCCTCGAGAACCCCACTTAGCTGTGGATGCGTCCTTCAGCACCTCGATGCTCTCGATATCCTCGGGGTTGACGTTGAGCAGGGTTGAGAACTGCTCCTCGTTGTCCATATCCTCGAAGTTGACGCTCTGCGCATCCTCCGGGAGTTCGAAGATGTGGTCGTTGACGACGATAAGCGGCTGTGCGTTGCCGTTGATGGTGGATGTACCACGCAGACGCATGGTGGTACCGGAACCGAGGTTACCGGAGTTTGCCACGATGTCGAGACCTGCGATCTGACCTTGCAGGGCTTGGTCAACCGACTCGAATGCCATACCCTGCATCTCGTCCATGGAGAATGTCTGTGTGGCACCTGCGAGCTCACGAACGGGAATCGAGAGTCCGCCGCTCTGCTGTTTTTTCTTTCCCACGACCTTCACTTCCTTCATCACCTTGGTATTGTCCTCAAGGGTGATTTTGAAGACTGTACGTGTGCCTATCTTTTGCGACCAGGGCTTATATCCCATGAAGGACACAGTGAGGTTGTTGTTAGGGTCTTTGATATTCAGTGTGAAGTTACCGTTCATATCGGTGACCGTTGCGCTGACGATACGGTTGTTCTTGTCACGCTCCACGACGTTGGCGCCAATCACGACGTCGATGTCATCCGCTACGGTACCAGAGATACGCTTCTGTGCGCTGACGTTAGTTGCTGTCAGGAAGATTGTCCAGAACAGTAGGAATTTTATCAGTCTATTCATAATGCTAAGTGTATTTATCGGATGACACATTTCTTAACCTTGCGCATAGTGTCTCCCACGGGCTCGTCATACTCGATGTCCACGATGGGGTGCTGGCGCAGGTAGGCCTTGCACTCGCTTACGGTGTCAAACCGGGGATATTGTCCGTTTTCGAGGTGTGTATGGTTGAGCACGCCGTCAATCTGGTGGACGACGGCGTAGCTTGCGCTCTGCACGACGATGTTATTCATGTTTGACTTCCCTGTCGGTGAAAATTTCGAACCGCTATAGTCGCCGTTGGGGTCTTTCAAGCATGTGACGTCACGTGCCATGATGTTCTTCAGGTTGCCGACTACGGGGAACTTCTCGCCGCCCTGATCGTCGCGTACGAAGAGTGTTGTCTCTCCTCCTACTTTCTGACGGCTGATATGCACCTTGACGAACGAGCCGAGCTCAGTGTCGTAGCTTGAAGTAACATACTCGTCTTCCGGACGCTCGCTCTTGTCGGCGAAGATGCTATTGTCCACGAAGTGTGCACGCACGAAGTTGCTGAGGAATGTGATTTTTGCCTGCAGGCGCAGAGAGTCGGCGCCGTTGAGGATGCGTTTTCCTGTTCCGTCCTCATCCTCGGGCAGGCTCTCGTAGTCTGCCAAGATATCGTCCCAGGTGGCAAGTCCGTTCTGGCGTGCACGCTCGATAGCGTCGTTTGTGGGCACGAAGACAGTGTAGCCGTAGTTGCTGAAGAACTTGACGTTGTAGTCTATGCCACCGCCGGAATTACCGTCGAGCCAGACATTGATTTTATTGAGCTTAAGGCCGCAAGCCTTAATGACCTCCTCATAGATGTTCATATCCGTGAGGTCATAGAAGCTGCTGCACTGTTCGCCGAACTCCTTATTAATAATATTATATATACTCTTACTGGTGGGCAATATTGGCGAATCATCGATGACGAACGTTGTACCGTTGGCCATTTTGTTGGTGTTTGACGGCGTGACGCCCACCTCCACTGTGCCACGTTCGCCGCCGACGATACCTGCGCGCTCATTCTCCAGCTGGAATCCTCCCTGGACCCTGGTAACGCGGTGCTGGTCGTCCTTTGTGACCTTCAGTGCCGAGTAGTTCTTAGCCACATAGTATTCGTCCTCGTTGTCGATGGGGTTTGTTCCGTCGTGCACGATGGTGTGGCTCTCCAGGATGTCCTTCAGGCGGTTGATAAGCTCAGACTTTGCGAGCTCATCACTGCGATATTGTTCGCCGATGGTGCCATTCGCCGGGTCGTAGCGGTAGTTGATCTTACCTATCTGCACAGGCAGTGCAGTGTTGTTAATATAAGAGAAGCGTATGACACGCGGGTGCTGGTTTGTGAGGCTTACGGGGTCGTAGCATCGTGTCAGAGCTTCGTCGCTTGTGAGGAAGAAGGTGAACTGCGAGCGCATAGCCATGAGGTATGCCGAGTAGTTCAGGTGCATCTGGTCGTTGCTCTGGTCGGCACCGTTGTTGATGGCCCACTTCATGATCATGTTGGTCTTGCTGATGTTGGCCGGTGCTGCCACAGAGATGTATGACGCCGGACCATATACTTTGTTCATCACATAGACAGCGCCGTTGCAAGCGAGCATACAAGTGTCTATCTCGTTGACATCGTCGGGAGTGAACATATTCTCCTGCGACTCATAGTCACGCAGCTGTGTCATTTTGCTGGGCACGGAGCCGTTGAACGACGGGAACATGATGACGTTGATGAGCTTGTAGAGCGTGGACAGCGGCACCATGTCAATCTTCTGATACAGTGTTGTGAGGTCGTTGGGATTGACTTCGGCGTATGGGTCGGTAGCATAGGTCTGCACGAGCTGCCATCCTGCGCCTCCTTCGGAGAAGTACTCCAGCATGGCCTCATCGTTAGGCACGAACATGGCAGCCATGTCCTCGCGTGCGTCGTATTCGTTGCGGAACTCGTTCCATCCCGGGTCGAACTGCAGATAAGCTTCTGTGTCGAACGCCTTGCCGGTCGGTGTCAGAGTCTGGCTCTTGTTGCCGGCACCGACGAGTGAGAAGTAGCGTTTTGTGTAGATGATGCCGTTGAATTCAGGATGCAACTTCTTGTAGTTCTCGGTGACGGCAGCGTTCTGATAGGGATATGAGAATCTGTCGAGCATGTGGCTGAAGATGTTGGTCTTGCCGTTAGTACGGATAAGTTCAGCCATGTTGGGCAGCGGTGTCACCACTTTCTCCGTGAGGTTGACGTAACCGTTCTCTGCCACACCGTCCTGTTTGAGTAGCAGAGCATCATAGATATGCACGTCGCGTGTGGCACGGTCACGCCCCATGAAGCGGCGGAAGTCATCGTTCGTGATGAGGTGGTTGGCCATGTGCTCCTGTGTGAAGTGCAGCATCATCGAGCGTGTCGAGTCCATGACGAGATATATGCCTTTCCCTCCGTTGCGTGTGTCAAACTCCTTCCAGAAGTTGCGGTTGGTATCGTCGTCGGGGTTGAAGGTGGTGGGCACCTCCTCTGCCGGCAGGAATGTCACGGAATCGACGAGATCGACATCAGTGTATCGACGCATATATTGACCGCGCATCGGTGCATCGGTACCATTTCCGTCGCTGCTGGCGAGGTTCTCCATGACGATGGCATTGTTGAGCATCGACGTGTGGATGAGCAGCTTCTTCTGCGCTGCGCTCAGACGCTCGTAGCTCGTGGCATTGTGCCAAGGGTTGTTGGCAGGTAGAGTAGCATTGCGCTGAAAGAACTGCTGCCAAGCATTGTCGTCAGCCACGAACACAGTCTTGGAGCCAGTCTTGCTCAACACGTCTTTCAGGTTTCGGACGCCTTCGGGGTTCACATCCTTGTCGTCCAACAGTCTCAAATAGTTGCTGAACGTGTGGATGACTTGCCCATTCTCGTCCTTCATGCCTTCTTGCAGACTCTCATAGATACTCGAATTGAGCCATGTGGGTTTCTCATCATCCCACTTGTAGTCATCAGAGCATGCCCATGAAAGTCCACACGCAGCAAGCACGCATAGAGCGTGTGCCGTGTGCTTAGCAGTAGTGCTAAAACGGTTTCTCATACACATTTGAAATTGAGTTTATTAATTATTGTTTACTGTTTCGGTAAGTGTATATCTATGAATAATAAAATGTCGTTTATATTGGTAAAAGTTGCTTTACAAGCGCCCAAAATTAAGGCTTTTTTATAATTAAACATTAAATATGTCTCAAGAAATCGTATTTATTTAAGTTTGTTTAACACTTAAATATTAAACCTATATGGCAGCAGCCAGTCTGTAAGAAATTTGCACGTACATGAGTATGTGAGTTATATTTACGCACGACACACATACGCCTACACGTAGCTCGTTGTACAGAATCGAATTCCATCACAACGGCTACATGTAGCATTATTAGTAAGTCTGCATTTCATTGCCTGACGGTGAATGTGGTTGCGCTCCAGCTACGTCCGTCACTTAGCTTTGAAGATGAGGGGCAGGAACTCGTTGAGGGAGCGTCGCCATGTGAGCCATTCGTGGTGTGTGCCCTGACTGACGTAATAGTGGACATCGATGCCAGCCTTTCGGAGGTTGTCGGTGAGAGCGCCAGTGCCGAAGTTCTCTTCGCTGCCACAGCTGAGGAAAAGCGTATGCATACGTCGGTTGAATGAAGCCGAGTCGGCAAATATGCCATCGTAGGCAGTGGGTACGTCGAGTCCGAAGATGGCTCCGCTGAATGCACCCATATATGCAAAACGGTCGAGGTGTGTCAGCACGACGTCAAAGGTCTGGTGTCCTCCCCATGAGAGTCCTGCCATTGCACGGTGCTCGCGGTCGGCCTTGGTGCGGAAGTTGGCATCGATATACGGAATGAGGTCATCAAGCATGATGTTGTAGAACGACGCCCCGTACTGGCTGACCCCCTGTCGGTTGTCACCGCCACGGAATGGCGCACGTATGTCTCCGCTCTCCATTACCACAATCATCGGCACGGCACGCCCTTCGGCTATGGCATTGTCCATGATATGCTGCATGCGTCCCTGGTGGCTCCATCCTGTTTCGTCCTCGCCCATGCCGTGCTGGAGGTATAGCACGGGAAAGCGTCCCTTGCCTTTCTCGTATGTCGCGGGCGTATAAACGAGAGCATGTCGCCATGTAAGCTTGCGTGCAGACGACCTGTCACTTCCCGACGTGCCATCAGCATAGCTGGGATAGTAAATGCTCCGCACCTGTCCGTGCGGTATGTCGGCACGTGGTCGATAATAGTCACCCTGCTCTCCCTCTGGTATCTCTATGCCGCTTGCGAGTCGATGACATCCGAAGAAGGTGTCAGTGGCAGGATCTGTGGTCGGCACCCCATCAACGATGATGAAATAATAGTGGAATCCTACGACGAGCTGCTGCGTGACAGCACACCAGAGTCCGTCCTTGTCGCGGCGCATGTCATACTTACGTCCGCAGATATCGACCTGCACGCTGTGAGCCTCCGGGGCATTGATGCGGAAATAAGCTCGCCTTTGGCTATCGACACGTGGGAAGTCATTGCCATCGATTACCGTCTCTGCCACCACGGCATCGGCTGGCACCTCGAATGGTGTGTGTACCTCAATTCCCATCAGAGCCAACATCTTCTCGCCATAGCGGCGACCTATCTCACGATAGCCGGCGGCATCGAAGTGCAGGTTGTCGGCACCATTGGTGCATCCCTCCGACGATACCACCTGAGCGGTGTGCAGCGTCTGTGGCAACGCCTGTATCTGATCGTTCATGGCAATACATCTGCCATGTCCGCCGGCACGCACCACCTCGCCAGCCAGCAGTGGTACGTCCTCGGGCTTCAGCTGCAGGTCAGAAAGCAGGTTGTCATAGACACGCTTCACCTTATCGGCCCAACCCTTGTCGCCGGTGTTGCTCTCGCCCTGATGCAGGAGTATGCCGCGTATGACGCCGTCCTTCTGAGCACGGCGTGCCAGCGTCACCACACGTTCGTAGGGGTTGTTGCCATAGGCTTCGAGCATACCACGCATCCACCCCGGTGCGCGCTTGACATAGTTGTCAATGCTGTCGGTGAGGAATGTTTCGATGTGACACCCTCCAATGGCGACGTGTATGATTCCCACACGTGCGTTGTCAGGCAATGCCTCGAGCATCGTGCGGCCGAAGTAGTCGGCAGGCGTGAGACCAGTGTTGGGTCGGCAGAGTGGCGGCAGGGCTCGCGTCCACTCGCCCATGTGTCGCCCTCGTGCCGGGTCGTCAACGGCTGGCATCAGCAAGAATCTAGGACTCACCCCGGTGGTGTCCTGAGGTTCGATGCGTGCCGCACCCTCCATATTGCTCTGGCCTATGCAGATGAAGATATGGAAGTTGGGGTCTGGTGTTTCCTGTGCAACAGCATTAAGACTTAACGATAGCGTGACGAGCATGACCGTGCAGAGCCTTGCTGACACGGTGTAAAATGATGAAGTTCTC
>Ga0247610_10001574_pt1 | contig 28134 bp, 23 predicted proteins | sample 174DNAGHGhighgp2_FD_193483 | JGI IMG/M metagenome (GOLD analysis project Ga0247610, IMG submission 193483) | Sheep rumen microbial communities from Palmerston North, Manawatu-Wanganui, New Zealand - 1742 DNA GHGhigh gp2 | ecosystem: Host-associated > Mammals > Digestive system > Stomach > Rumen...
GAGGCCGCATAAGCGAAGGAGGCATCGTTGGCGGTGGAGTGACACCACAGCAGCCGGAACTGCCAGAGATAGACCCGGAGGAGATGGAGGAAGCCACACAGAACTACGTGGAGCAGCTGAAGGCTCTCACAGAGACACTGAAGAAGGTGTCGGAGCAGAGCGAACGACTGACAAGAGACAGCGAGGAGATGGAGAACCTGAACCGCACGCTGACCGGCATCTGCAAGGTCTACGAGATGCAGCTTAAGGGAGCAAGCCAGCAGATTGGTACCATAGACCAGATTAACGACCAGACACGCAAGATGGCAGAGCAGATAGCAGAGCTTAACCGCATCTACGCCAGAATGATAGAGGCCATGACCACAAACATGCCAAAGGTGGTAAAAGGTGATGACTGACAGATGAATAGCGAAAGTCTTGATACCAAAAAAGGATTAGTTGAATAGCGAAAGATTTGATACCACAAAGGTAACAAATAGTAAATAGAAAATCGTAAACCGTAAATTCAGAAAAAGGTGGCAATAAAGAAAAGACCCGTCTCCCCGCGACAGAAGATGATCAATCTGATGTACGTCGTACTCATGGCAATGCTTGCCTTGAACGTCTCGAACGAGGTGCTCAACGGTTTCGCCATCGTAGGCGAGAGCATAGGGAGGACAACGGAGAACTCCATAAAAGACAACATGGCCATCTACCAGGCTTTTGAAGAGCAGATGAAGGCCAACCCCCAGAAGGTGAAAGAGTGGTACGACAAGGCTCAGCTGGTGAGACAGATGAGCGACTCGCTCTACAACTTCGCCGCAGAACTGAAACTGGCAATAGCACGCGAGGCCGACGGAAAAGACGGTGACCCGGAGCACCTGAAAGGACAGGAAGACCTGGAGGCAAGCAACCAAGTGATGCTCGCACCGGGCAGAGGAAAGGGAGAGGCACTGAAGCTGGCCATAGAAAGCTACAGAGAGAGAATACTAAAGATGATTCCGGACACGGCAAAGCAAAGAAACATTGCAAGCGACCTCACCACGGAAGTGCCCGCAGAGAAACGCTCGCTGGGAAAGAACTGGCAGGAGACACAGTTTGAGGCCATGCCAGCCATTGCCGCGGTAACCATACTCTCAAAGCTGCAGGGCGACGTGCGCAACGCAGAGAAAGAGGTGCTACACACACTGGTGCAAAACATAGACGTGAAAGATATACGTGTGAACCTGCTCGAGGCCTTCGTCATACCAAACTCGCAGACTATAGTCCAAGGCGACAAGTTCTCAGCCAAGATAGTTATGGCGGCTGTGGACACTACACAGGTGCCAGATGTGTATATCGGCGGCAAGAAGATGGACTTGAAGGACAACACCTACGAACTGATATGTGGCCGCACAGGCGACTTCACCCTCTCGGGATGGATAGAGACCGTAAACGGAAACGGTGACAAGCTGCGACGCGACTTTGAGCAGAAATACACCGTGGTGGAACCATCGGCTACGGTATCGGCAGACCTCACCCGTATGCTCTACGCCGGATACAACAACCCCATCAGCGTCTCCGTGCCGGGAGTGCCGCTTAACAAAGTGACGGCATCGATGACAAACGGGACACTGACACCGTCTGGCCCGGGAAAGTACATAGCCAAACCTTCGAAAATAGGACAGGACGCCGTCATCACTGTGACATCGACAAACACCGGACGGCCACAGACCATGGGCTCGTTCTCATTCAGAGTGCGCAAACTGCCCGACCCAACACCATTCATCGACGTAAAGGACGAGGCTGGAAACCCATCACGCTTCAAGGGCGGAAACATGAGCAAGGGAGGACTGCTCGGAGCAGAGGTGGTAGGAGCTGCCATAGACGACGGAATACTCGACATAGCCTTCCGCGTACAGTCGTTCGAAACCGTATTCTTCGACAACATGGGCAACGCAAAACCACTCGCAAGCGACGGACCACGATTCTCGGCTGCACAGAAAGACCTGTTCAGAAAACTGTCTCGAGGACGCAGGTTCTACATCTCACGAGTGGTGGCAGTGGGACCTGACGGCATAGAGCGAACACTAACAACAGCCATGGAGATAAAGGTGCAGTAACATTGAACATTGGATATTGGACACATATATGGAAACAACAATGAAAAATAATAACGGCAACTGGATGATGAGGTTGATAATTGTGGCCATAGGCCTGCATTTCTCTATTTTCAACCTTCAGTCTTCAATGTGTTCGGCTCAGCCCAAGAGAAGCCGCGTGCAACAGGCCCAGCAGTCTCGGAAGAGCCAGCAGGCCCAGAATGGTCAGCAGGGGGGCATGACGCAGAGAATGCAGATAATGTACCCAACAGCTGCCGAGATGCCAGAGGATGTGGCTTGGCGCAGAGACATCTACCGAGAAATAGACCTTAACGAGGAAGAGAACGCCGGACTATATGACCCCGTGGAGCCACAGGGGAAAAAGCTGAACCTCTTCACTTACGTCTTCAAACTCGCACTCAACGGATACATACCTGTCTATGAGTACAACCTCGACGGAAACGAGGTGCTCGAGGAGTCGGCAAAGGTCGACATGAAGACAATACTCGAAAACTACCACATCTTCTACGAAGAGCAGAACGGCAAGATAAAGGTCGACAACAGCGACATACCATCGGCAGAGGTGAAGATGTACTACCTGAAAGAGAGTGCATACTACAACCAGGCTAACGCCACATTCCACATCAAGCCAATAGCTTTCTGTCCAGTAATGCTGCGAGAGGACGACTTCGGAGGAGAAGCTGCCAAGTACCCCCTCTTCTGGGTGAAATACAGCGAGGTGGAGCCATTCCTGAGCCGACAGACAGTGAAGACAAGCGACGTCAACGATGCTGCTGTAATGAACATGGACGACTTCTTCACACGCAACAAGTACAAAGGAAAGATTTACAAAACTGCCAACCGCCTCGGAAAGTCGCTCGCACAAATAGCCGGCAACGACTCCACCAAACTCTCAGACGAGCAAAAGAGGATAGAACAGGAACTGGAGAACTTCCGACAGCATATTTTTGGCGACAAGGAGAAAAAAGACTCACTTGACAGCATAGCCAATGTAGACCCAAAGAAAGCTAAGGCCATAGCCAAACAAAGAGGAAGACAAGGGAAAACAGAAAAGGTGAAGACACGAAAAGCATCATCGGGCGGTTCGTCGTCGTCAGGGTCAGCAGCACGTGTCAGCGTGCGCAGACAGAGACACTAAGCACGTGGCAGCGGAAACAGACAGACACTAAGCACGTGGCAGCGTGCGCAGACAGAGGCACTAAAGAATTTGAATAAGTGGAATAATTGAAAACAGAACAGTTATGAGACCAACAATGAAGACTGATAACGGAAAATGGATAGTGAGAATGATCGCTGTGGCTGTATGCCTGCAACTCTCGGTTTTCAGCTCTCAGTTCGCAAAGTGCTCGGCACAAAACCTGAGCATTGGCGCGAAGGGAGGAATTAACTTGCAGGATATCTCGTTTGACAAGGACGATTTCGAATCATCAAATCGTATGGGCTTCTTCGTGGGACCGACAGCAAGGATACAACTGCCACTTCAAGGACTGGGTGCCGACATCTCAGCTCTATACGAAAGGAAAGAGTCGAAAGTGAACGGAGAAAACATAAAGCAGGAAAGCGTAGTAATACCACTGAATGCACGTCTGCAGTTCGGTATCTCAGAAGGAGCCGGAATCTACATAGCCGCTGGCCCGCAAGTGGCCTTCAACGTAGGTAAAGACGAGTTCAAATGGGACGACAAGGACTCGTACACCAACACGTTCCAGTTGAAGAAATCGACCTTCAGCGTTAACCTGGGGGCAGGAATCTTCCTCTCCAAGCATTTCGAAATAGGAGGGACCTACAACGTTGCCATGGGAAGAACTGCCGACGCCACATGGAAGGACTCGGTAAAGTTTAAGGGAAAGGCAAAGACCTGGACCATATCGGCCACATATTTCTTCTAACACGGCAGAAAAAGGGCATAAATGAGAATTACCCAGCTGCACGAAATGTTAAAGTTGGGTAAAAAAGCAGCAAAGGACAACGACATTCGGGAGAAAAAACGTAACTTTGCACACTGATATATAAAAAAATATTCAACAAAGCGTGAAAATAGGACAAGTGCTGAGCGCCCTTGAACAGTTCGCGCCCCTGCCGCTGCAGGAAAGCTGGGACAATGCTGGCCTGCAGATAGGATTGACAGAGGCGGAGGTTTCAGGGGCATTATTGTGTCTGGACGTCACCCCAGCCATCATCGACGAGGCAATAAGAATGGATTGCAACCTCGTCGTGAGCCATCATCCATTGCTCTTCCACGGACTGAAGCAGATAGCAGACAGGAATGATGTGCAACGGACGGTACGAAAGGCAATAAAGCACGACATTTGCATCATCTCCATGCACACCAACATGGACAATGCGCACAACGGAGTGAACTGGAAGATAGCAGAGAGACTGGAACTGACAGACGTCCGGTTCTTTGCCTGCAAAACCGTTGGAGACATAGACTGTGGAAGCGGAGTAACAGGACTGCTCAGACAGCCCACAGAGGCTCTACAGTTCGTGAAAAAGGTGAAAGAGACCTTCGACGTAGAGTGCGCACAGTGCAACGAGTTACTGCAGAGGCCAATAAGAAAGGTGGCCATCTGTGGAGGGGCAGGAGACTTCCTGCTCGAAGAGGCAATAGCCCAAGGGGCAGACGCCTTCATAACAGGAGAGATGCACTATCACCAATATTTCGGCCATGAGCAGGAAATACAAATCTGCGTCATAGGCCATTTCCAGAGCGAACAGTTCACAACAGAAGTGTTCAGCCACATCATAAAAAGCCAATGCCAGGGAGTGCGATGCTGCATTGCCCAGACAAAGACTAACCCAATATTTTATTTGTAGAATCAAGACCCAAGCCCCCGCAACGGTCTTCCCTAACGAGGGAATAACAGGGGGGCAGCTTTTATGGCAAAAAAAGACCCAACAGACCTGTCGGTAGAAGAGAAACTGAAGACTCTATACCAGCTGCAGACAGCACTGTCTGCCATAGACGAGAAAAAAGCACTCAGAGGCGAGCTGCCACTGGAGGTGGAGGACCTGGAGGCCGAGATAGAAGGTCTCACCACTCGCATTGAGAGAATAGAAAACGAAATCGGAGAGTTTGATAGAGCCATATCGCAGAAAAAGGGCGAAATAATAGAGGCACAGGGCAGTGTAGAACGATATAAGAGCCAGCTCAACGACGTGAGAAACAACCGTGAGTTTGACACACTGTCGAAAGAGATAGAGTTTCAGACACTCGAGATAGAACTCTGCAACAGGAAAATAAGCGACGCACAGAAGAGAATCGCAGAAAAACAGGACGAACTGCAGCAGAGCAAAGCTGTACTGGAAGAGAAACAGGGCGACCTGGAGGTGAAACGTGGAGAACTGGACGAAATAATAGAAGAGACACGCACAGAAGAAGAGAAACTGAAAGAAAAGGCTAAGGAATACGAGGCAAAGATCGAGTCCAGACTGCTGACTTCGTTCAAACGAATACGCAAGAATGCACGAAACGGACTGGGCATAGTCTACGTGCAGCGTGACGCGTGCGGAGGTTGCTTCAACAAAATACCGCCTCAGAGACAGCTGGACATAAAGATGCACAAGAAGATCATAGTCTGTGAATACTGCGGACGAATACTCATTGACCCAGAACTGGCTGGTATCAAACAGGAAAAGACTGTTGCTACAGAAGAGAAGAAGACACGCAAACGCCTGACTACTTCAGTCAAGAAAACCTCGACTTCGAAGAAAGCTACCGACGCCAACGATATGGCTTAAGGCGAAGAGGTTATATAAGGAAGGTTTAACGCGCCCCAGAAAAGGCCTTTAGAAAGCGTTTTAAGCGCTGTAGAAGGCAAAGGTAAGGTTACTTCCCACAAAGGCTAAAAGAAAGCGTTTAAAGAGCCTTAGAAGGGCAAAAACAAAGGTTATTTCTCCACAAAGGCTAAAAGAAAGCGTTTAAAGAGCCTTAGAAGGGCAAAAACAAGGCTCTTCTCCGCTAAAGGATAAAACAAAAAACGCTAAAAGCAAGTTAGATTCTTCAAAGAGACCAACAAATGGTCTGCTGAACGGTAATCTAACTTGCTTTTTTTGTTACACTACTAATAATTGTAGGCCCTCAAGTACACACGTTAAAATGTGAATTGGCGCCAACCTGGTATAGGATAAAATGTGAATTGGGGTCAGCCTAGTATAGGAGTAGCACCTCCAAAAAATCACTTCTTTGCGGGAACAAAACTCTCCCAAGTCTGGTCATCGTAATAGACCCGAATCTCAGTGACCCTTCGAGAATGTTTGTCAACTATTTTTACCTCCTCCCGAAAGAATTCTGGGCGTGTATTTCGTACACTATTGATATGCGAAGGTGCAGAAATGCCCATCTGGTCTCTTGCTGGAGCAGGAGAGGATGGTGCTCCAAAATCGAGCATGGGCTCCTGACTCATGGATGTCATGGATGGTGCCGCTTGGCTCGATACGGTTGGCGCTGACTCAACAGCAGGCGCCGCATTGGAGCTTCCAAAAATTGGTCCTGTGCCAAACAACAGCCAGTCAAGGTTAATGTCAGGAAATTTCTTTTTCACTGCTTCAACGATATTCAGGGTAGGCTTAGTACGATCGTTGAAGATGCCACTCAGGGTGGCAGGGTTTATTCCGAGGAAGTCGGCAAAGACCTGCTGGGTCATGTGCTGGGTCTCCATCAGTTGCTTAATTCTGTCCTTCATATCATGAAAACACGGTTTTGAGCCTAAAAAGGCGAAGTTTCTTTGATTTTACAAAGGTAAAACAAAAAAAGTAAACACGCAATAAATTTAAAGTTTATTTTAAAAATTTAGAGTTTAGATTTATTGTTTTGAATTTGTAAATCTAAACAACATTATTAAAACTGCCGTTGCTTTAAATTTACAAATTAATATTTACGCTTTTAAATGAATCTAACGTTTATTCAAGCCTTTTTTACTAAGTTACTGGGCGATTTATACTTATATGCCACAAAATAAGGTATTATACAGAAATAGGTCCAATCAAGGAACTATTCTTTAGCGAAATATACATTAAATGAATCAACAATTCCGTGTAAAATACTGATTTAATATGAGTTATGGTTATAAGTACGCTTTGAATATCTATAAGTTTAAATTGTTGAATGTATATTTTTAAGTTTATATATTTAACTATGTAAACAGCAAAACTATTCATATTAAATGGTTAAATTTGTATGTTTGATTAATGTTTATAAACTGAGCGTTGCGGTTTAAGAATTTGAATATTAAAATATTAAATGCAAACAAACGTGAAAACTAAATTCCACCTCTCCCAAATTGCCCAAAATTCGAAATACTAAAAAATTCTGGGCGACCGTCTGGAAAGTTGAAAATTCTTTAGTTTTGGAGGGGGTATTTTACAGTTAACCCCTTGGATTATCAGCCAGTTATAACGAAAAAAGGCACTCTTGCCAAGTGCCCATTCTAGAAAAAAAGAAGCGTGAAAAATGCTTTTTTAGTGCAAAATGTAAAAAATTAGTTCTCTCAACAAGTCTTCTGGAGGGGTGTTTGGGTTGTCCAAGCCCTTACTTTTTGCATCTATTTCGCGTATTTTGGAAATTATCTGCATCGTTTTCATGGCAGTGTAATTTCTCTGTCCAGTCATGTAGTCCTTGGCACCCCATGGTGATTTCAATTCCAACCACTCCGCGACAGCCTCCTGGCTCTGCTTTTTTGGACAATAATGAACCGTCATGAGATTTTGAAAGAAATTGAAGAGCAACGGGATAAACGAGTAAACGTTTCCGGCCTTGGGATTTTTGTCAAAATAATTCACAATCTGATTTGCCTTAAAAACATTGCGGTTGACAATAGCATCACGCAACTCGTAGCCGTTGAAATCTTTGCTCACCCCTATCTGGTCTTCCACCACTTGGGGGGTTACATTCCTATTCTCTTTTGGCAGCGAGAGTATCACTTTGTCAAGCTCTCCTGTCAGCCTGTTCAGATCTGCCCCGATAGCATCCGCGATGAGCTGTGCCGACTTTGGGTCAATGCTCACCTCACGGTTCTTGAGATATTTCTCTACAAAAGCCGGAAGCTGGTATTCTTTCATCTTCACACTCTCGAAGAGAATACCTGCCTTCTTAATAAGATTCACATATTCTCGTTTTCGCCCGTCAATTTTTCCATTCTTGTGACACATCACCAGCACAGTGCTTGCCATGGGCTGTTTCATGTACTTCTCAAGCGCTTCGGTATTTTTTATGTTTTGTGCCTCCTTAACTATCACCACCTGCCGCTCGGCCATCATCGGGTACCTGCGGGCGGCATCGACCACGGCAGATGCCGTGACATCGCTGCCGAAGAGCACCGTCTGGTTGAAATCGCGCTCTTCTGGCTGCAGAGCATGGTTGGCAATAAAGTCGCTTATCTGGTCAATATAATACGACTCGTCGCCCATGAGGTAGTACACCGGACGATATTTACCCTCTACCAGTTCTCTCATTATGCTGTCGAAGGTTACCACATTCTTTGATTCTGCCATATATAGTCTTGGTCTTTTTATTATTGGCAAAGGTACGAAGAATTATCGAGACATACAAGTTTTTTTTCTTTTTTATGAAGAGGCGATGCCCATCTTGACACTCATATTATAATTATGGTAGGAGAAGAAACAGCATCTTTTATCTCATTATTTATGGCGGCCAAAACAAAAAAAGTTACATTTTGTTTGGCGGTTAGCCGGAAAAGTATTAATTTTGCAGCCGTAAATGGTAAAAACGAACAAAATGACACACACCAACTCATATTATTACGGCTATTACTTTTACTTTGCAGCAAGGTTGTGAAGCGGTAGGCCGTAGTAGATTGAAAATTGAATATTGAAAATTGAAGACGATATAAAGCCCCGCTCCACAACATTGTGAGAGCGGGCGTTTTTTAATGCGCAGCCAAATCGAAAATAGAAAATAACAAAATCGATAATAACAACTGGTGCGCAGCCAAATCGAAAATAGAAAATAACAAAATCGATAATAACAATTGGTGCGCAGCCAAATCGAAAATAGAAAATAACAAAATCGATAATAACAACTGGTGCGCAGCCAAATCGAAAATAGAAAATAACAAAATCGATAATAACAACTGGTGCGCAGCCAAATCGAAAATAGAAAATAACAAAATCGAAAATAACAAAGATGATACAACCAGCAGAGAGACTCAACTTGGTGAGTGAATATTATTTCAGCCGCAAACTGAAGGAAGTAGCCCGGCTGAATGGTGAGGGCCGTGACATCATTAGTCTGGCTATCGGCAGTCCCGACATGCCCCCTTCAGAACAAACGATAAACAAGCTCTGCGAGGTGGCCAGACAGAGCAACGCTCATGGCTACCAACCTACGCAGGGCACCCCAGAACTTCGCCAGGCTATGGCCGGTTTTTACCATCGGTGGTACGGAGTGGACATCGACTCGGAGTGCGAGCTCATGCCTCTGATAGGCTCTAAGGAAGGCATACTCCATGTCACACTGGCCTTCGTCAACCCCGGCGACACTGTACTTGTGCCCAATCCCGGTTACCCCACGTACACCTCGCTGAGCAAGATTTTGGGGGCAAACGTCGTCTACTACAACTTAAAAGAGGACAACGGTTGGCAACCTGATTTCGAGCAGTTGGAGGAATTGGCAAACGACGAGTCGCTCCATTGCAAGCTGCTCTGGACCAACTACCCCAACATGCCCACTGGCGGACGGGCAAAGATGGAGACCTACGAGCGGCTGGTACACTTTGCCCGCCAGCACGACATGGTGGTGGTAAACGACAACCCATACTCGTTCATACTCAACCGCGAGCGCCCGCTCAGCATATTGCAGGTGGAAGGTGCAAAAGACTGCTGCATAGAGCTCAACTCCATGTCGAAAAGCCACAACATGCCTGGCTGGCGAGTGGGAATGTGCGTCAGTAACCGGCAGTTTATCCAGTGGATACTGAAGGTGCAGTCGAACATTGAGAGTGGAACCTTCCGAGGCATCCAGCTGGCCGCCGCCGAGGCCTACGACAACAGCGAAGAGTGGCACCGCGAGTACAACGTGGAGATATACGCCCGCCGCCGCAAGCTGGCAGAGCAGATCATGGACGCACTTGACTGCCATTATGACCCGACGCAGGTGGGCATGTTCCTCTGGGGGCGCATCCCTAATATATATAATAATGTGGAAGAGCTGACCGAACGTGTGCTCCACGAAGCCCGTGTGTTCATCACCCCTGGTTTCATCTTCGGAAGCAATGGCGAGCGCTACGTCCGCATCTCTCTCTGCGCTAAGGAAGAGAAGATTGAGGCCGCCCTGGAAAGAATCAGGCAGATGCAACCTGTTCAGCGAGAAAACATGATAACAGAATAACTAAACGAAAAACAACATAACCATGGAACTGGAACTAGAGAAACTGAACCTTCCGAGTGACAATGAACGTCCCTTTGTGATTGCCGGCCCTTGCAGCGCCGAGACCGAGGAACAAGTGATGACAACAGCCACCCAGCTGGCCATGAAAGGGTGCCACAATTTCCGTGCCGGTGTGTGGAAACCACGCACCAAGCCCGGCGGCTTTGAGGGCAACGGCGAAAAGGCCCTGCCCTGGATGCAACGCGTGAAAAAGGAGACAGGCATGAACGTGGCCACCGAGGTGGCAACCCCCGAGCACGTGGAACTGGCCCTGAAATATGGCATCGACATACTCTGGATAGGTGCCCGCACCACTGCCAATCCCTTCGCCATGCAGGCACTGGCCGACGCTCTGCGCGGTGTCGACATCCCTGTCTTTGTGAAAAACCCCGTCAACCCCGACCTGGAGCTGTGGATAGGCGCCATGGAGCGTCTGAACCAGGCTGGAGTGAAGCGTCTCGGAGCCATACACCGCGGATTCTCTTCCTACGAGCAGAAGATATATCGCAACAACCCGCTGTGGCAGGTGCCTATAGAACTGCGCCGCCGCATACCAGACCTGCCGCTCATCTGCGACCCGAGCCACATAGGCGGACGCCGTGAGCTTATAGCCCCGCTGTGCCAGCAGGCCATGGACCTTGGAGCCGACGGTCTCATCGTGGAGAGCCACTGCGACCCCGACAAGGCATGGAGCGACGCCAAGCAGCAGGTGACGCCCGACGTGCTCGACTACATACTCTCGCTGCTTGTCATCCGTGACGAGCACACCACCAACGAGGGCATAGTCCAGCTGCGCAAGCAGATAGACGAACTTGACAACCAGATCATGGACATACTGTCAAAGCGTATGCGTGTATGCCGCGAGATAGGCCACTACAAGAAGGAGCACAACATGACCGTGCTGCAAGCCTCGCGCTACAACGAGATACTGAACAAGCGCGGTGTGCAGGGCTCTCTCTGTGGCATGGCACCCGAGTTTGTGGCCAAGGTCTTCGAGAGCATACACGAGGAGAGCGTGCGCCAGCAGATGGAAATCATCAACAAGTGAGTTTGCCACCCAGCTATTTGCGATTGTACGCCTCCATTTGCACTTTTTTAATGCAAAGAGTGGTGGAGTGTGGAAAATAATGCGTACTTTTGCACGCGAAAACAAAAGTGTAATCATTATGAAGATATTAGTTATGGGAGCGGGCAAGATGGGGAGCTTCTTCATCGACCTGCTGAGTTTCGACCACGAGGTGGCTGTGTTTGAGCGCGATGCCAAGCGCATGAGGTTCACCTACAACTGCCAGCGGTTCACCACATACGAGGAGATAGACGCTTTCCGTCCTGAGCTGCTCATCAACGCCGTGACGCTGAAGTACACCATACAGGTGTTCCAGGAGGTCATACCCCACCTGCCGAAGGAGTGCATCATCAGCGACATAGCCTCGGTGAAGACCGACCTGAAAGAGTTTTACGAGCACTCTGGCATGCGATATGTGTCGACCCACCCTATGTTCGGACCCACATTTGCCAACCTGCAACAGCTCTCCGAAGAGAACGCCATCATCATCAGCGAGGGCGACTACATGGGCCGCATCTTCTTCAAGGACCTCTACCAGAAACTGGGTCTCAACATCTACGAATACACTTTCGAGGAGCACGACAAGACGGTGGCCTATTCGCTCAGCATACCCTTTGTCTCAACCTTTGTCTTCGCCGCAGTGATGAAGCACCAGGATGCCCCCGGCACCACCTTCAAGCGCCACATGAGGATAGCCAAAGGCGTGCTCAACGAAGACGACTATCTGCTGCAGGAGATTCTTTTCAACCCCTACACCCACGACCAGGTGTCGCAGATACGCACCGAGCTGAAAGAACTGTTGGAGATAATAGACCACAAAGACGGCGATGGCATGAAGCAGTATCTGACGAAGATACGCGACAACGTGAGGCGTGACATTGAGGTGAGACAATGAGCATTGTGCGCTTCATAAAAGACTGGACGCTGCCCGTGGCGATGGTTGTGGGCAGCGTCGTCTATCTGCTCTTTGCCGGAGTGGAGCAACTGGAAGGTGCGGCCTCGTTTTTCGGCCCGGTCTTCGAGACCATACTGCCGCTGTTCATGTTTCTCATCCTCTTCGTGACCTTCTGCAAGGTAGACTTCCGCAAGATGCGCCCCGTGGCGTGGCATCTGTGGGTAGGGGTGTTCCAGGTGCTGTTCATCGGTCTGCTGATGCTCGGATTTGTCTTCAACGCGAAACTGGCCCTTGACAACTACTCCATAAAGATACTTCTCGAGGCTCTGCTCATGTGCGTCATCTCGCCCTGTGCCACTGCCGCCGCCGTCGTGACTCAGAAGCTGGGAGGCAGCCTGGAGCAGATGACCACCTACACCTTCATCTCAAATTTCATCACTGCGGCGATGGTGCCTGTCTGCTTCCCGCTGATAGAGAAATCGGCCGACATCACCTTCATCTCTGCCTTTCTGAAGATACTCCACGAGGTGGCGCTCGTCCTGCTGCTCCCCATGCTGCTGGCATACATAGTGAAACACCACCTGCACCGTCTGCACCGCCGCATCGTTGCCGTCCGCGACCTGAGCTACTACCTATGGGCCTGCTCGCTGATGATAGTCACCGGCACCACGGTGAAAAACATTGTCAACGCCACGGCTTCCATAGAGCTTCTTTCGGCCATAGCCCTGCTGGGGCTCATCATCTGCGTTGTGCAGTTTGCCGTGGGACGGTTCATAGGCCACTATTTCGGCCACGCACAAGAGGCAGGCCAGGGACTGGGACAAAAGAACACCGCCTTTGCCATCTGGCTCTCCTCAGCTTTCCTTAACCCTCTCTCCTCTGTAGGACCAGGGTGCTACATCCTCTGGCAGAACATCATCAACAGTATAGAGATCTGGCAACAGCGCCGGCTGGACAGTTCAAAACGACCATGAATCAAGACATCATAATAAACATCATAGAGATTTTAGGCACGTTTGCCTTCGCCATTTCCGGCATCCGCCATGCCGCCGCCAAGCATTTCGACTGGTTCGGCGGCTACGTTTGCGGCATAGCTGTGGCTATAGGGGGCGGCACCATACGCGACGTCATGCTTGGCGTGACACCTTTCTGGATGACCACACCCGTCTACCTTGTCTGCACCGCCATAGCCCTGCTCACCGTTGTCTTCTTAGGAAAATGGATGGAGCCGCTGAAGAACGCATGGTTCGTCTTCGACACTCTCGGACTTGCTCTCTTCACCATTGCCGGACTGCAGAAGAGCCTTGCCCTGGGCCATCCTTTTTGGGTGGCCATCATCATGGGGTGCATCACCGGCTCGGCTGGAGGCGTCATACGCGACGTACTGCTCAACAACGAGCCCGTCATCTTCCACAAAGAGATTTACGCCATGGCCTGTGTCCTTGGAGGCATAGTGTACTGGTTTGGCATAGAGCTGGGCCTGCCGGTGGGCATCACCGCCATCCTCAGCTTCGTCATCACTTGCCTCATACGCTTCCTCGCCGTGCGCTACCATATCTCTCTGCCCATACTGAAAGGCGACGTATAGTAACACCACGCCAGTGACATTTCAAACAAGAAGTAAAAAAATGCGAAACGACATATCGAACATTGTCAAGGCCCCTGTCAACGCGAAGCTGCCCCCACAGGAACGACTGGAGTGCTGTCTGGAGCTGTCGGAGCTGATGACAAAGATGGCGACCCACGCCATCTGCCACACCCTCGTGGACTATGAAGAGATGCTGAAGGAAGAACGGTTCTACGTAGCCAGTGCTTTCCTGCAGCGGGTGACGTCGACCCACCTCTGCAACCACAAGCTGACGAAGGAGGGCATAGAACTGAAATACGGCGACGAGACGTTCACGCTCCATGAGGAGTTTAAGACCATGACACTGACACGCTCCGTCTATGAGCACCTGGTCATGTTCTACTTCCTCTACTCACACCCCAAGACCGACGAGGAGCGTAGCGTGGTGTGGAACTACTGGAAGATAAACAGCAAGAAAAACCTGCTTGACTTCGACGCCGAAGGCAACGTGACGCCGGGCACAGGAGGCGAAACGGCGCAAGCAGAGATAGAGCAGCTGCGGAAAGAGATATTCTCCACCCTCACAGGCATGGAGTGCAGCCAGAAGCTCGACGAATGGACAGCACCGTCGAAGCCCACCCAGAACGGATGCATAGCCTTCTTCTGGCGGCAGGGCCAGCACGACGTGCGCCGAGTGTCCTACAACCAGGCATGGCGCTATCTCTTCAGCAAGAACCACGACGACATGGAAATGCTCTACCGCCTGCTGAGCATACACAGCCACCCCATATACGACGGACTCCTGCAGTATCAGGACCAGGCCATGAAGGACGAAGGCAACGACGGCATGCCACTATATCTCTCATCCTGTTTCCTTGCATATCTCTGCAGGCTGTTCCTGCGCCTGCTGCCCAATGGCGACAAGATGTTTGACGACGACTTCAGCGAGGAGGAGAGGCTCATCTTCAAGTCGCTTTCCAGAATAACAAATGTGTATTGACACTATGGCAGAAGACTATTCCGCTCACTGCACTACCTACGCAGACATAATACTGCCACTGCCACTCGACGGGCTCTTCACTTACGCCATCCCCCAGCAGATGGAGCCGCAGGTGAAGCCTGGCCTGCGCGTGTTGGTACCGTTCGGACGGTCGAAGTCGTACGTAGGCATTGTCCACCACCTGCACAGCCAGAAGCCCGAGGGCTACGAGGTGAAGGACATCAGGATGGTGCTCGACGTCGCTGCCATAGTGCTGCCCCACCAGCTGAGGCTGTGGGAGTGGATAGCCGAATACTACATGTCGCCCATCGGCGAGGTAATGAAAGCCGCGCTGCCCTCAGGGCTGAAAGCCGAGGAAGGCTACAAGGCACGCACAGAGACCTACATCCGCCTCACTCCCCAATATCAGAGCGAGCAGGCACTGCACGCCACACTCGACATGCTGGCACGGGCGCCAAAGCAGCAAGATGCCTTCATGCACTATCTGCAGCTGTCGGGCTGGGATATGATCTCAGGCGAAAATCCGCCAGCACCAACCTCACACCCCTCACCCCTCACCTCTCAAATGGCAGAGGTTACCCGCGAAGAGCTGCTCAACACATCGGGGGCAACACTCGACACAGTGAAAGCACTGCAAAAGAAGGGCATACTCGAGACCTACGAAGTGGAGGTGGGCCGGCTGAACCACGGTGGTGCCCCTCATCCCGAACTGATAAAGAAGCTGAACGCCGCCCAGCAGGACGCCTACAACCAGTGTGTCCTGTCGATGATGAAAAAACAGGTGACACTGCTCCACGGCGTCACCTCAAGCGGAAAGACCGAGATTTACATCCACCTCATCCAGCGCGAGCTGGAGCACCACCGCCAGGTGCTCTACCTGCTGCCCGAGATAGCCCTCACGGTACAGATGATGGACCGCCTGCGCCGTGTCTTCGGTTGCCGGCTGGGCATCTACCACTCCAAATACAGCGACGCCGAGCGCGTGGAGATATGGCAGAAGCAAATCTCCGACAGCCCCTACGACATCATTCTCGGAGCACGCTCGGCAGTGTTCCTGCCCTTCCAGCGTCTCGGACTCGTCATCGTCGACGAAGAGCACGAGATGTCATACAAGCAGCAAGACCCCATGCCACGCTACCATGCCCGCTCGGCGGCAATCATGCTCTGCCAGATTGCCCACTCCTCTGCCCCCACGGCCGAGTCAAGGCCGCGCGTACTGCTGGGCACGGCCACGCCTTGCGCAGAGACCTATCACAACGCACGCAACGGAAAATACGGGCTGGTGGAGCTCTTCACACGCTATCAGGACATAGAGATGCCCGAGATACAGGTGGTCGACACCAAGGACCTGCAGCGCCGCAAGATGATGCGCGGCCCGTTCTCGCCACTACTGCTGGCACGTGTACGCGAGGCACTGGAGCACGGCGAGCAGGCCATACTCTTCCAGAACCGCCGCGGATGGGCACCCATGGTGGAGTGCCGCCAGTGCGGATGGGTGCCACACTGCAACAACTGCGACGTCAGCCTGACGCTGCACCGCACCACAAACCAGCTGACGTGCCACTACTGCGGCAACAGCTACAGCATGCCGGCGGTATGCCCGGCCTGCGGAGGAAAGGAGCTGCAGGGCAGAGGCTACGGCACAGAGAAGATAGAGGACCAGATACGCGACATATTCCCCGACGCACGCATAGCACGAATGGACCTCGACACCACACGCACACGAAATGCCTACGAGCGCATCATCACCGACTTTGCCGCCGGACGCACAAACCTGCTCATAGGCACACAGATGATAAGCAAGGGCCTCGACTTCGACCGCGTGTCGGTGGTGGGAATACTCAATGCCGACTCCATGCTCAACATGCCCGACTTCAGAGCCTACGAACATGCCTTCATGATGATGGCACAGGTCAGCGGGCGAGCCGGAAGAAAGGGCAAGCGCGGACTGGTGGTGCTGCAGACCAGAAACCCCGACCTCGAGGTGATACAGCAGGTGGTGCGCAACGACTACCGGGTCTTCTACAGCGACCTCGTAGCAGAGAGGCAGATATTCCACTACCCGCCGTTCTACAGGCTCGTATATGTTTACCTGAAACACAAGAGCGATGCCGTGGCGGAGCAGGCCGGACAAGAGATGGGCGCACGGCTGAGGCAGTGGTTCGGCGGACGCCTGCTCGGACCCGACAAGCCACCTGTGGCAAAAGTGAAATCGATGAGCATACGCAAGCTGGTGTTGAAACTGGAAAACGGCATCGACCTGGCAAAGGTGCGCTCGTGCCTGAGACAGGTACAGCAACTAATGTCGCAAGACAAGCGCTACCTCTCACTGCTCATCTACTACGACGTTGACCCACTGTAACACCCTCCCCTCCTTTTTTCAACTATGACCATACAACTTTTCAAATGGATGATGGCGCTGGCCATAATGATCTATCTGCCAGTACTCTTTGAAAGGGTCAGGAAGATTCGTAAGACCGACACACGCCGCTCAGCCGAATACATCAAGCAGCGCATAGAGAGCATTTACTTCGACGTGACACACTTCTACAACCAGCTGGGCTCACTGCGCCAGGACCTGGGCACAGAGCCAGAGACATGGCCCGACTTCGACCGCCTCTACTGCACAGAAGCATGGAACGCTGCCATCTCAGCACTACCCTCAGACAGCGGCCTCTTCACCCGCAACTACTGGCTGTGCTCATCAGAGCTGGGCTTCCTCTATGCCAACAAGGTAGAGGTCATCGACTTTACCGGCGACCAGGGCACCGTGTCGCTCACCGTACACAATGGCGACCTTGCCATGCCAGTGCTGCTGAACATTGTGTTCGAGCGCGGCGACTGGTACATAGACAACATGACCTACAACTGGAACATAAGGCCCAACATCGACTATTTCGACTGGCGGCAGGAGATGGAGAACAGCCTGGCCAAAACCATGCCAGAATGACCTTGGCTTATAACACGCATAAAAACAGGAAACGCCTGCCATTGTCTCCAACAGCAGGCGGCTCGTTATCTTGAAAATCTGATATCCTTATAAGATGTTTCCCTATTTTCAGATTGCAGTCTCGCCAGACTGACATTCTTAAAAACACTATGTTAACCTAAATCACTATGAAAAAATCTCTCTGTCTATATTAATTGTTGTCTCTGTGTTGATTGCGACGTCCTTCGCCGAAACCTCTGCGCTCACCTTGACCCCTGCGGCCCTCTCTGAAACGCTTCTGTCTGTCGGCCTTGTATTTTTCAAACTGTTCGGCAGTCATAATCTGCTGCACCTCAGCCTCATATTCCTCCATCACCTTACGCATCTCCTCGCGGTCTACATTGCCACGCCTCATCGGCCTTCTGCCTTCAACCTTCTTCTCGTCTCCAGACTTTTTTCCGTCGGCCTTTGCCTCGTCTTTAGGTGCCTGGGCGTCGTCTCTGTGACGAAGGTTGCCGTTAGGTCTGCCCTCAGGCCTGCGACCCATGCGGGGCATCCGCTTGTCTGCGTACTTTGTATTCAGGTCGAGCAGCTTTGCTGCCTGCTCGTCGTTGAGACCATAGGACTTCACAGTCTCTTCAGTTTGACGCTTTATCATCTCTGACCTGTCGAAAGGCTTGCGGTCACGCTTGGCCACGTCGGTCTTTTCTGTTGGATTGGCATCCAGTTTAGTCTTCTCATCATTATCCTGTGCCATTGCGGAGGCACTCATCATCATTGCGGCTGCAAGAGCCATCATCATCTTTTTCATATTAGTTGTCTTTTACGAGTTAAACTTACAGTTTTGTACTTTTTTTGAGTTGCAACTAATAATCTGACGCAAAGGTAAATAAAAAGTTTAATTGAAACAATAAAAAAACTGATTTTTTTTGAATAGTACTCCTTTTTTTTGTATATTTGCAAGCAAAATGCACAAAACATGACAAAAACTGTTCATTTTTTCTCATTTGTTTTCTACCTCGCTTTGCTCGCAGGCTGCCGAGGGGGAGCTGACCAGGCTGAGCTCAAGCCCGTTGTTACGCAGGTGCGCCAGTGCTCGCGGCTATACACCACAGAGTACCGGCTGCACAAGATCATTGCCAGCGAGTCGGACCGCCGCATAGAGGGCGGAGGCTTCTCCTTGGGGCTCAACGTCTTCGGCGACCGCAAGATCATCATTCCCATCGACGCCACAGTGAAGGGATACATAGACTTCAGCAATTTCTCAGAGGCCAACGTAGAGCAGCACGACGGGAAGCTCGTCATCACACTGCCAGACCCCGAGGTGATGCTCACTGCCACAAAGGTCGACCAGGAGGGCATACGACAGTATGTCACCGGCTTCCGCGACATATTCTCAGACGCCGAGATGGCCGCCCTCGAGAAAGAGGGGCGACAGGCTGTGCTGCGCGACATACCGGGCCTGCACATTGAGCGAAGCGCACGCCAGAGCGCCGTGAGGATGCTCGTGCCGCTGCTCGTGCAAATGGGCTACGACGAGAGCAACATCATCATAAACTTCAGACACGATTTCGACCCTGAGGCTATCACCAGAAAACTAAACTGACATGGAACAGAGACGCATAGAGCAGAAAACACGAGGCAAACGGCAGTGGCCCCTCATAGTCATCGGTGTGCTTGCCATAATGGCACTGTCCGGATGGCTGTTGTGGCGCTGCGCCCCGCGCTTCGGCATTGCCGAAAACAGCGACACATACATGACCGAGTCACAGATAGAGTCGATAAGGAACATTGGCCAGTGGGAGTTCCTCTCTGTCAGCGCAGAAGAGATTGTCGACACTACACGCTGGGGCATCTTCACCGACGACCATCTGGTGCGCATCTACTACGGCACACTGCGACTGGGAGTAGACATGACACAGGCCACATGCGAAAGCAGAAAGGCCGACGACGGCAGTGAGCTGCCAGTCATGGTGCTCACTGTGCCAGACATCTGCCTGCTCGACAGCAACTTCATCGACGAGGCCATGACCCGTTCGTTCCACGAGACAGGTGTTTGGACAGCAAGCGACCGCAACGACCTCTACCGACGCGCACAGCAGAAGATGATGGACAGGGCACTCTCGCCAACAAACATTGCCAACGCCCGGCAGATGGCAGAGACGCAACTGCTGCAACTGCTACGCGCACTGGGATTCGAGCAGTCGGAGGTCAGGTTCGGGAAATAAGCCGTGACAAGGCGTGGTTCAACGCTCCACGGCAACGACGGTGAGCACGCCGCCATCAACGGTGAACTTCACGTTGAGGCCTGCATAGTCCATGCCATAGACGCGCCCGTCGGTATGATAGCGCGGACGTGGGTCTTGAGCCAGCACCTGGCGCAGACCGGCCACCGCCTCACCGCTCAGTCCACGGCAGAGCGTCTCGTCCATGACCACACGCAGCTCGGCCCACTCGTGGCTGTCTACGAAGCCGCTACGAGCGTCGCTGTGGCTGTCGCTGTAGGCCACGTAGGGTTTTATGTCGTAGATGGGCGTGCCGTCCATCAGGTCGGCGCCAAGCACATGTATCACGGGACCTTCAGAGCGGCTCATCTCCACCTCTTTTATATATACAGACGACAGACCCAGTCCATTGGGCCTGAAAGGCGAACGCGAGGCGAACACCCCCACCCTCTCATTGCCGCCAAGGCGAGGCGGACGGACAGTGAGTCCCGAAGGCTCGTGTCTGTTGGCAGAAAAACCCCATATCAGCCACAAATAGTCGAAGCCCTCAAGCCCTCTTACGGCCTCAGCACTGCGGTAAGCAGGCTCAAGCACTATGCGCCCGGGCAGCTCGGTGGCCAGCCCGCTCTGGCGGGGCACTCCAAACTTCGACGTCAGTGGCGAGTGGAAAAATGCTATCGGCTCTATATTCATCTTGCTGTGTCCAACGTAAGCATCATTGATTATTTGAGATTCATGAAGTTGAAGTGTGCGTTATTATTATTGGCAAAATAGATTTTTTGCAAAGATACAAAATGTTTGCGAAATGCAAAAGGAAATACTGTTTTTTTTGCAGTTTTCATTATGGGCGACTGCCACTTGGAAACTAAAACTATCTAATTGAGTTACCGTACAAGAGATTTTTTTTCGATTGATTTTGCGTACAGTCGAGAAAAATTTGCGTACAGGCGAGGAAATTTTGCGTATAGGCGCATTTTCATCCACTTTCCATGACTTTTATCATGCCGACAGTGCCGTGTTTGGAAAATATTGAGTACCTTTGCACCACGATTCACGACAACAACTGTAGACCATGACACACATAGACCACCACACACGCGCACTACTCATAGAGTATGCCGCACGCTACGAGACCCCCGACTTCATCAACGGCGACCCATCGTGGTTCATGCACCAAGTGGAGGGCGAGGCCAACCAAGAGGCCACGGCTTTCGTAGCATCGTGCCTGAGCTACGGCAGCAGACAGCAGTTCATGAAGAAGATAGAGTGGATGATGGAGCGTGCCCAAGGGCGCATGGACCAATGGGTGCTCTCAGGCAGCTTTGCCCACGACCTGCCTGCCGACAGCACGCAGTGCTTCTACCGCCTGTACACCGTGGGAGAGATGCACAGGCTGCTCCACATCTACAGGCAGATGATGGGCGACCATGGCACCATGGGCCACTACCTCAGAGACAACAGCACCGACGCCCTGGGGGCGGCACAGGCCGTCTGCCAGTTCTTCCACGAAAGGGGTGGCACCGCAGCAGTGCCAAAAGACACACAGTCGGCATGCAAAAGGGTGTGCATGTTCCTCAGATGGATGGTGCGCAGCGGATCGCCAGTGGACCTCGGACTGTGGGCCGACTTCCTGGACCGTCGTTCGCTCATCATGCCCCTTGACACCCATGTGCTCAGCGAAGCATGCACACTGGGGCTTATGGCATCGAGAACGGCCACCATGTCGGCGGCAAGAAGACTGACAGACACTCTCGCCGAGGTCTTTCCCGACGACCCGCTGAAAGGCGACTTCGCCCTCTTCGGATATGGTGTCGCCAGTCCACACGAACTACATTCTGAGTCTTGCGGTTGAGGAAGACGGTCTGCCACCATAGCGGGCTTTTCCTTGGTGCACACCTTGCCTGCAGAACTGTCAACGAGTGTCATTTTGGCATACTTAGGACAGCTCTGCAAGCGAACGCCCTTCACCGCAACCGGGGCGAGGCCCTTGGCGCGTACATTGTTCTTCGTACGGGTGCGGACATTATCGGAAGTGATGAGCGTAAACACCTCCTTGCGGCATACTTGCCGTAGTGGCCGTGGAAACATCGCGGCCGGTGAAAATCTTATTGTCATGACAAAATGACGTGACAATTCTCATTTTCTCGCACTATTTTATACTTTTGGCACACGCTTTGCTATGAAAAACATGGCTTACGCCCACTAACACAAAGGGAAAGCCGCAACAAAAAGAATATTAACAATTAAAAATAGTACAAGATTATGGGAAAGATTATTGGAATTGACTTAGGTACAACCAACTCGTGCGTGGCCGTGTTCGAAGGCAACGAGCCTGTTGTGATTGCAAACAGCGAAGGCAAGCGTACCACGCCTTCAGTAGTAGGCTTCGTCGAGGGTGGCGAGCGCAAGATTGGCGACCCTGCCAAGCGTCAGGCCATCACCAACCCGAAGAAGACCGTCTACAGCATCAAGCGCTTCATGGGCGAGACATGGCAGCAGACAGAGAAGGAAATCTCGCGCGTACCGTTCAGCGTGGTCAACGAGGGTGGCTATCCCCGTGTGGACATCGACGGACGTAAGTACACACCGCAGGAAATCTCGGCCATGGTGCTCCAGAAGATGAAGAAGACCGCAGAGGACTATCTGGGACAGGAGGTGACCGACGCCGTCATCACCGTGCCTGCATACTTCAGCGACTCGCAGCGACAGGCCACAAAGGAGGCCGGACAGATAGCAGGACTCAACGTGCGCCGCATAGTCAACGAGCCGACGGCCGCTGCACTGGCCTACGGCATAGACAAGACCAACAAGGACATGAAGATTGCCGTCTTCGACCTCGGTGGCGGTACATTCGATATCTCTATCCTCGACTTCGGCGGAGGCGTCTTCGAGGTGCTCTCAACCAACGGTGACACACATCTGGGCGGCGACGACTTCGACCAGGTTATCATCGACTGGCTCGTGCAGGAGTTCAAGAACGACGAGGGTGCCGACCTCAAGGCCGACCCCATGGCCATGCAGCGACTGAAGGAGGCTGCCGAGAAGGCCAAGATCGAGCTGTCCTCGACCACAACGACGGAGATCAACCTCCCCTACATCATGCCTGTGGGCGGAGTGCCCAAGCACCTGGTGAAGACCCTGACACGCGCCAAGTTCGAGCAGCTGGCCCACAACCTCATACAGGCCTGCCTCGTGCCATGCCAGAACGCCGTACGCGACGCCGGCATACAGGTCAGCGACATCGACGAGGTAATCCTCGTGGGCGGCAGCAGCCGTATACCCGCCGTGCAGACACTCGTCAAGAACTACTTCGGCAAGGAGCCCAGCAAGGGCGTCAACCCCGACGAGGTGGTGGCCGTGGGAGCTGCCATACAGGGAGCCATCCTCAACCAGGAGACCGGACAGGACATCGTGCTGCTTGACGTCACACCGCTGACACTCGGCATCGAGACCCTCGGCGGAGTGATGACAAAGCTCATCGACGCCAACACCACCATACCATGCAAGCAGAGCCAGGTGTTCTCAACCGCTGCTGACAACCAGACAGAGGTCACCATCCACGTGCTGCAGGGCGAGCGTCCCATGGCCTCGCAGAACAAGAGCCTCGGACAGTTCAACCTCACCGGCATAGCACCCGCACGCCGAGGCGTACCTCAGATTGAGGTCACCTTCGACATCGACGCCAACGGCATAGTCAAGGTGTCGGCCAAGGACAAGGCTACAGGCAAGGAGCAGGCCATCCGCATCGAGGCTTCGTCGGGCCTCTCGCAGGACGAGATCAACCGCATGAAGGCCGAGGCCGAGCAGTTCGCAGAGGCCGACAAGAAGGAGCGCGAACGCATAGACAAGATGAACCAGGCCGACTCTATGATATTCCAGACCGAGACATTCCTCAACGAGAACGGCGACAAGCTCGGTGCCGACAAGGCCAACGTCGAGGCTGCCGTCCAGCAGCTGAAGGACGCCCACAAGTCTGGCGACATCGCTGCCATCGACTCCGCCATCAACAACCTCAACCAGGTGATGCAGTCCGCTTCGCAGAAGATGTACAGCCAGGCCGGCGCCGCTGGTCCTCAGCCCGGTGCAGACCCCAACCAGTCATCCGGCTTCCAAGGCGGTCAGCAGACCCAGGGTCACAACCCGCAGGACGACATCCAGGATGCCGACTTTGAGGAGGTTAAATAAGACGTGTGATATTGAAAGAGTGCAGGCAAGACATTGTCTGCACTCTCTTTTTTAAAAATCTATCATTATGGAAAAGTCAAAAGTAGAACAAGCACTCAATCTTATATTCAAGGAAGGCAGCATACTTCGCGACGGCAAAAATTTTGTAGGCTTCCTTGACCACAATTACGTATTCGGCTATTGTTATGAGGACAGCCTTGTTATAAGGTCTATCGACAACCATAGGGAATGGATGCTGGCATACGTAAAGTCATGCTTTGCCAGCATTGACGCTGACGAGAGACCCGACATCAGAGAAGTGTGGCATGAGTTCTACTTCCCTGGAGTTCAGGTAACGTATGGCGAGTTACCGAGTGGTTGGGTGCCCAAGTCGTGAGGGAACAACACCTTTTATTACGCCGTATAAAAATTCAACCAGAAACATAATATGGCTACTCGTTCTATTGTACGCATTATTCCAAGCAAGGCCACTGAGCAGAAAGACTGTTCCGACGTGGCCTTACGTTATATCTGTCTCTATCATCACTGGGATGGCTCTCCCTCAGGCGTGGGAAGAGAACTGGAGCATCTCCTCCGAGGCCGTAATGACGGCGATGCTCCCGACGGCACGCCCACCTGGGATGCCGACCGCATAGCTGAGGAGTTGGAGAACTGCCCCTCCGGCTACGTAAGGAGCGACAATAACCACGGCGATGTGGAGTATGGCTATGTCATCGACTGTGAGCAACGCACACTTACCTGCTATGACCTGGAGTTCGGCCGACGCAGCATTGACAATGCTAATGTGATAAAGATGTGATTGGAAGACTGTTATCTTTGCATGAACACTTCATTCGTATTCTGGCACACCCGTTTTCTACCGTCGCAGCTTGCCCCCAGCGATCATGCTGCCACGGAAAAATCCGGGTGCGCCCCTTTGCCGCCTGTAGCCTGACTGGTTCCTTGCTGACAGTTTTCTTGCCACTGTCAGTTGACTGTTACTTGCCATCATTGTGACTGCCGTATTTCTCCATGGCCTTCTTGGAGAGGAGAATCACTGGGTTCATGGTGTCCGTTAACCCTTGACGCTCAATCTCTACCTTCCGATCAAAAATGACATTCTGAGCAACATGGAGCCATTTCCTTCCACATTTTTGCACATAACGAAACTTTTCTCACAAAAAAATCGTACCTTTGCCGACGATTTAAACGAAATGAAAATGAAGAAAATCATCCTTTGCAAATTCCTCACTCTCGCCGTCCTCGCTGCTATATTCATGTTTGTAGCTTGCAAGCAGATTCCCACGGGTGAAATATTTGAAGTGAAGAACAATGAGGGCATTACCATCAATTACATGGTCACCGATGGGAGTGCCAAGCATGTGGAAGTGGTTGGCAAATTCATCGCAGAGTATCGGAACACCTACGCTGGCACTATCGTCGTTCCTCAGACCGTCGAGTATGAAGGAACCGAGTTTACCGTTGTCGCTGTGGGGAAGAATGCGTTTGCCTACTCCGAGAATTTGAGGGCTGTCCATCTGCCTTCTACGGTCGTTGAGTTGAAACCCAATTCTTTCCGCGAATGTCCACGACTTAACAAGGTCAAACTGCCTGACAATTTGAAAGTAATTGGAGAGTGGTCGTTCAATGGTTGCATCGCTATTGACTCCTTATGCATTCCACAAAGCATAAAAGTCATTCGTAATGCTGCTTTTAGTGATGCGGGTTGTAAGTACATCAGTGTTCCGGAAAAGATTGACACCATTGAGTTTGGCGCTTTTTCCAAATTTTCTGTTCCCAAACCATTGATTATTAACGATGAGCTCTTTGCCTTCCCTCGGAGTTTCACATCAACTTATCATATTCCTGCAAATATCGTTGCTATACAAGATCACGCCTTTGAAGGTTGCTATCTTAGCAAAGTGGTAATAGACGAGACCGTGAAGGAAATCGGGACTTATGCATTTTCTCGATGCTATAATCTGGACTCTGTCGTTATTCCAAAGTCTATTGAGCGAATACCTGATAATTGCTTTGAAGGATGTCATGATTTGCGGACATGCATTATAGGTAACAATATAAAAGGCATTGGCTTCGGAGCATTTGATGATTGTGAAAAGCTAAAGACGATACACATACCGTCGTCTGTCTCAAAGATTGGAAGGTATGCCTTTCGTGGTTGCTGGCATTTGGAACATGTTTCTATGGAAAATGGTATTCGTGAAATAGATGACAAAGCATTCGAAGGTTGCGAAGACCTTTCTACTATTAGCTTTCCGAGTAGTCTAAGAAAGCTGGGCGACGAGGTATTCAGCAAGTGCCAGAACCTCAGAAGCGTTGAATTACCCGACACCATGGAATTTATCGGGAAGCGTGCTTTCGCCGGCTGCAAGTCGTTAATAAATGTGAGACTTCCCAAGAGTATGAAGGATATCGGAGCAGAAGCATTTGAGGGATGCGAAAAATTGAAAGAGGCCATCCTGCCTTCTGGTCTCGACAGTTTGGGAACGCGAATGTTTGATGGTTGCAAGTCGCTATACAAGTTAGTTCTCCACCAAGGCATAAAAGAACTTTGCATGGCTTCAATAAGGCACTGTGAGAGTCTTGAATTTATCGAAATACCATCAAGTGTTACCAAGATTGGTGCTCAAACATTCGGAAGTGGCGGGAAAACTGTGCTGACAATAAAAATGGAATCCCCCAATACGCCACAATGTCATGAGGATGCATTTATGTTCCGCAAGGTTAAAATGCTTATTCCGAAAGGCAGCAAAGAAAATTATATTTGGGCAAAGGGCTGGATGAAGACAGGAACACCCAATGAATATTAGAAAAACATTGAAATATAGTTGATTTAAAACATAAAACCCACCGCGCTTATGCTTCTCAATACGCTCAGAAAGCATTTTCGCGGTGGGTTTGAAGTAATCACGGGGACATAATCACGGGGACAGTACATAATTCATCAACACAAAGTATAGATTTCCCAAATAATTGATTACTTTTGCAAACAAAAACGATATTGAAGATATGGCAAACGAAATAGGGAAAAGGAATGGGACCTTCCTGATTTATCAGGATGGAAACGGAATTGCTCGAGTCAACGATGACACGTTAGTTGGACTCGCAGATGCCAAGGGCGATGCAGAGAAAATAAGTGAAACCATCAAGACACACCTTGATCCAATCCCAGACTTTAATCTTTCGTTTGCCAAGGCGGAGGGGAAAGACTTCGTGATATTGGATGTTAGATCAGGAGAACAGACTCCTTATTACTATATTGGTGATGGTCAGATGCAAGCGTTTGTTCGTGTGGGCAATGAGAGCGTAGTAGCAAGTATGTCGAAACACAAGGAATTGGTGCTAAAGGGGTCTAATATGTCGTATGACAGTCTCGTGTCTCGTTGGAAATTTGAAGATATGGCTTTCACTGTACTACGCGCGACATTCTTCAAGCGCACCAATCGCTCATTTGAAGATAGTGACTATGAGTCTTTTGGAATTGTCAATGAGAAGGGTGAACTGACAAATGCCGGTGCTCTGCTTGCCGACTATTCCCCAGTGCGCCACTCTCGCCTGTTCTGCACACGTTGGAATGGCCTGGATAAGGCTAATGGCGTGATGGATGCTTTGGACGATGAGGAATATACTGGCAGCTTGGTTACACTTTTGCAAGCTGGACTTGATTTTGTACGTCGTAACTCTAAGAAAGCATGGCGCAAGACCTCTGATAATCGCCTGGAATATCCAGAGTACCCAGAACGTGCCGTGGAGGAAGGATTGGTGAATGCTCTTATCCATCGTAATTATCTTGAGTTGGG
>Ga0247610_10001576_pt1 | contig 28113 bp, 17 predicted proteins | sample 174DNAGHGhighgp2_FD_193483 | JGI IMG/M metagenome (GOLD analysis project Ga0247610, IMG submission 193483) | Sheep rumen microbial communities from Palmerston North, Manawatu-Wanganui, New Zealand - 1742 DNA GHGhigh gp2 | ecosystem: Host-associated > Mammals > Digestive system > Stomach > Rumen...
GCATCTATGCCCTCCAGCACCTCGACTTCATCGAGCAGTACTGCCGTGAGCAGCGTGCCGCCCTGTCCGACGGCAGCTTCAATGCCCTGCATTTCGACAACCTCCTGCTCCTCATCACGAGGATTCGCGACAAATATAACGGAAAATGACGAAACAACGGAAAGTGACAAGTTGAGCATTAGTTCAACTTGTCACTTTCACCTATCGAGAATGAATTCCAAGAAACACTCGTCCCTTAGAATCCCTTAATATCCCTTAGAATCTCTTAGAATCCCTTAGCCTTATTGACGATACTTGCAGCAGGCGTGCAGCTTGTTGTAAGCCTCGTCGCTGGCCTTGATGTCCTGGGTGTCGTGTCCCACGGCAGCGAGTGCCTCCTCCACCTTCTTGACGTCGGTCTTCGTGTCGTCATAGATGAGGATGAGCTTCTTGGTCTTCAGGTTCCACTTGGCCGAGGTGACACCAGGCACGGCGCTGGCAGTCTTCTCGATGCGTGTCTTGCACATTTCACACTTGCCATTGACATCGATGGTCACCTTCTGGGTCTTGGCCTCTACGCTGAACATTGCCACTGCGAGCAGGGCGGTAAAAATAACTTTTTTCATACTGTTTTTTTTAAAATTTGTTGGTTAATATTATTTGTTTATGAATAATTTATGATAAATTCGTGATAATTCGTGTTAAACAAAAACCACATATAAATATCGTGAATTCACGCTAATTTTTTTAGCAGATTCGTCTGATTCGTGTGATTCGTGTTCTTTTAAATAAATTCATGTCAATTCGCGATAATTCGTGTTTTCTAAAAAGAACTACTCCTGCGTCATCATCGACTTGCGTCCCTGCAGTTGCGCGGCACTGTCGATGACGAATGTACCATTGACCGCGATGATTTCTCCCTCAGCCAAGCCGTCGGTGATGACGTAGCTGTCGCCTATCGCTGGACCTAGCGTCACCTGACGGATCACGAATGTGGGCAGTTCCTCGGTCTCGTCGAGCACATAGACCACGCTTCTCGGACCCGTCCACATCACCGCGCTCTTGGGGATGATCACCTCGTCGTTGTACTGCTGCAGGTTGGCTTCGATGATGCCTGTGAGGAGCATCTCGGGCTTGAAGTGACCGCTTCCGTTCGCCAGGTCAATGCGAACGTCGGCCGTACGGCTTCTGCCGTCGAGCAGCGGGTCGATATAGCTGATGCGAGCCTTGAAGATCTCTCCAGGCATTGCATCGGCCTTGAACTGTATCTCCTGCCCTACACGAATGAAGGGAAGGTCGCGCTCATAGGCTTCGAACACGCCCCACACCTTGCTGAGGTCCGAGATCACCAGCATCGGTTGTCCCTGGTTGACATAGGCACCCGGAGCCACATTGAGGCTCGTAACGGTGCCCGAGGTGTTGGCCTTCAGCTGGACATAAGGCGAAGGCTTGCCGCTCTCCTCAATCTCGCGAATCTGCTCTTCGGTGACATTGAGCAGACGTAGTTTCTCTTCTGCTGCCGCCACGAGCACCTTGCGTTGTGCACCTTCGTACGAGAGGGCCGCACAGAGCTCCTGCGAGATGGCATAGAGCTCGGGCGAATAGATGGTGGCGAGTGTCTGTCCCTTGCTTACCTTGTCGCCTACAGCGGCAACCATCAGTTGCTCGATGCGTCCTGCCACGTAGGCGCTCTGCGTCTGCTGCATGCGTGTGCTGGGCTGCACCTTGCCGAAGATGCGTATCTCACTGTTGGCCATTCCGCTGCTGACCTCCATGGTCTCGATGCCGGCAAGGGCAGCTGCCTCCTGGCTGAACATCACGGCATTTTCGTCGATGGCACTGCCTCCGGTATCCCCCATCGGCGTGAGGTCCATGCCGCAGAGCGGACAGGTTGCCTTCGGGTCGGTGGATTTGATGTTGGGGTGCATCGAGCAGACATAGATGGTTCCTCCCTCCTCGCCTTCGTTCCCGTTTTGCTTCGCGCTGTTGTTTCCGAAGATGAGCCAGCCGAGCAGGATGCCTGCCAACAGGACGCCGATATTTTTCAGAATGTTCTTATTCATATTTGTTCTTGTTTGAATTCCTATTTATTTGTTTCTACAAGCCTCTTCCGTCTGCAGGCTGCTGCCATTGAGGGCGGCTATCTTTTCCATCTGGGCCACTGTCGTGTTGTACCTGGCCTTGGCTTCTGCAAGTTTCAGGGCAAGGGCGACGCGTTGGCGATCGGTTTCGAGCAGGTCCGAGAGGAGGGTTGTTTCAGCCACATATTCGGCGCGCATCAGTTCGAGGGTACGGTCCACGAGGTCTAGTTGCTGGTTGAGCAGTCTGATCTTGCGTTTGCTCTCTTCGGCTCTCTGCACGATGCCGAGCCATTGGCTTTCGAGGGCATCCCGCTGGCTAGCATACTTTTCGGCGGCGGCATTTTGCATCAGTTGGGCCTCCCGTATCGAGGCATTGGTCTTGCGCCGATAGATGGGAAGGCTGACCTTGAACATCGCCATCCACATGTCCTTGCCGTTCATGTCTGCCATCCGTGGCATCTTGGTCTCCTCGTTGAGCATATATTGTGCCCCAACGCCCAGCATGGGGCGTCCCATATTGCGCATCTTCTTTTCGGTCTGCTCGAGGGCATTCTGCTCGTTGCGGATGGCCGCCAGTTCCGGGCTTGCGTTCTCGATGTCGTCCATCGAGACGATGGGCATCTCGCGCAGCACGATGCTGTCGGGAGTGACGATGTCGCTGTCAGCCTCGCGATGCATCAGCAGGTTGAGTTGCTGCTTCTGGAGCGCGAGTTCGGTCTGGGCCGTCTCAAGCTGTTCCTCGAGGCTCAGTTCCTCGGTCTGGAGGCGCAGCTGGTCGCTCATGTTGGCCTTCATCCTGCCGTTCGAAGGCGACTTGTACTGATAGAGCGCGGTCTCCTGGATTTGCTTCAGGAACGCGATATTCTGCCCGAGGGCGGTTATCTTCTCCTGTGTTGCAAGTATCTGGTACCATTTTTCCTCCACCTGATAGGCAAGGTCGATGCCTTCCATGCGGTACATCTCGTACGCCTTTTCCACCTGCCACTCCTTCTCTCGGCGAGCAGCCTTCATCGAACCGGGCCAGGGGAACATCTGCATCAGTCCGAAGGTGGCTACCTGTCGGCTGTTCACTAGTTCCATGGGGCTGGGATACCAGTTGACCGACAGTTCCGGATCACCGATGGTGCTGGCCGGACAGACGGCTTCGAGCGCAGCCTTGTAGCTCTGCATTGCCGCCTTGGTCCTCGGACTGTTCTCTACCGCCGTCATCATGTACGCGTACAGACTATCCGCCTGCTCTTCCGCCGCCGCAACTCTACCTTGCATTGCGCTGATGAATATAATTATTAATAATGTATATCGTTTCATATTTTTCTTTTTATTTTGCAGCGTTCATTTCGACAAATCGAAAACAAAAACGGATAATAACATGAGTGGTCGCATAGCTCAAAATTATAGAAAAATTAAATCAAAAAATTACAAGAAAAACGGATAGTATTTTTTGATTTTGGACATTCTTCATTTTGATAATTTTTAAAATCAATTTTCTTAAAATTTTGAGCGAAGCGACCCTTCCCTCCACCAGCATTGCAGCACCGGCACTATGAACATCGTCAGCTCCTGGATGATCATGCCACCAAACGTCGGTATCGACATCGGGATCATGATGTCGGCACCCTTGCCCGTCGACGAAAGCACAGGCAGCAGCGCGATGAGGGTGGTGGCTGTGGTCATACAGGCCGGACGCACGCGTTTGCGTCCTGCTTCGACCACCGCTTCGATGATTTCCTCCTTCGACTTGGGTTGGCGATGCAGGAAGGTGTGATGGATATAGGTGCCCATCAGCACGCCGTCGTCGGTGGCCACGCCAAAGAGGGCGATGAAGCCCACCCAGACGGCCACGCTCAGGTTGATCTGATGCATCCCGAACAGGTCACGCATGTTGACACCCGCTATCGTGATGTCGAGGAACCAGTCCTGTCCATAAAGCCACAGCATGATGAAGCCTCCCGCAAACGCCATGAAGACGCCCGAGAAGTGAATCAGCGAGGCGGGGATGGTGCCAAACTGGAAGTAGAGTATCAGCAGAATCAGGAGCAGGGCCACAGGAATCACCACCTTAAGGCGTTGCATCGCGTGATGCTGCTGCTCGTAGCTTCCCGTAAACTGGAAGGTGACACCCTTGGGCAAAACGATCTCGCCGCTTGCCACCTTCTGCTTCAGCACCTTGTCGGCCTTTTCCACCACGTTGACCTCTGCCTCTTTGCCCGCCTTGTCGAAGGTGACATAGCCCAGCAGGTAGGTGTTCTCGCTGTTGATCATCGTGGCACCTTTCGTAAAGCGGATGTCGGCCACCTGGCCCAAGGGAATCTGTGTGCCATCGGGAGCCGTCACCAGTATGCTGGCCAACGACTCGGGATCATTGCGGTACTCGCGTGCATAGCGCACACGTATCTTGAAGCGCTCGCGTCCTTCCACGGTGTTGCCCTCTGCCATACCTCCGATGGCCGTTTCGATCACGTTCTGTACCGATTGTATCGAGATGCCGTAGCGACCGAGCTTCTCGCGGTCGGGAGCTATCTCGATGTAGGGAGCACCCGTCGAGCGGTCGTAGAACACCGAATTCGTGTTGATGAAGTCCATCTCGCGAAGTGCCTTCTCAAACTGCAGACCTGCCTGCTCGATGCTCTCGAGGTCGGGGCCATAGACCTTGATGCCCATGGGCGACTTGAGGCCTGTCGAAAGCATGACGAGGCGTGTTGCAATGGGCTGGAGCTTGGGCGAACCCGTCAGTCCTGGCAGGTTGGCAGCCTCGGTGATGGCGTCCCAGATGTCATCCTTCGAGCGAATGCTGCGGCGCCATTGGCGGAAGTAGCGTCCGCTGCCATCCGGAATCAGGCTATCCTTCGGCACCTTGCGCCATTGCGTTTCGGGGTCGTAGGTACTGCCGTCCTTGAGCACGAAGGCACCCGTGGCATCGGTACGGAAACGTTGGCGATGTCCGTTGGCATCGAGCATGTATTCGGGCACGTAGTTGATTGTGGTCTCGTACATCTGGATCGGTGCGGGGTCGAGGGCGCTTTCCACGCGTCCCCATTTGCCCACGGCACTCTCCACTTCGGGGATGGCCGAAAGCCTGCGGTCCAGGATGCGGCAGTATTCGAGGTTCTGCTCCACGCCCGCATGAGGCATCGAGGTGGGCATCAGCATGAACGAACCCTCGTCGAGCGATGGCATGAACTCCTTGCCCAGTCCGCTCCATATCCACAGGCCGAAGGCAATGATCAGTGTGGGAATCGTCATGAACACCCAACGATGGACAAGCACCCAGCGCAACATCCTTTCGTAGTAGTATTGGAACACCCACAACATACCCAGCACGGCTCCGATGATGAAGACGACAAGCAGATAGTTGGCAACGATGCCGTTGTCGGGCCCAAGGGGCAGCCAGTGCGAAGTGAGCACATAGGTGGCAAGGAGTACGATCACGCCTATCAGCAGGTGATTGGCGGTGAACTTCAGCTTGCCGATGTGGTACTTCTTCTCATTGTATTTCTCCGTTCCATCCTTTCGGCCCAGGATCCTTTTGGCCCAACGCTGCGGCCTCGGTATCGAGAACACCCAATACGCCAGGGTAGGCAGCACCACATAGCCCAACACGAGGGCACTCAGCAGGGCAAAGGTCTTGGTGAAGGCCAGGGGCTGGAACATCTTTCCTTCCTGCGCCTCCATGGCAAAGATGGGCAGGAAGCTGACGATGGTGGTAGCCATAGCGGTCAGCACAGCACCCGACACTTCCGATGCTGATTCGCTGATCAGGTCTTCGAGCTCCTTGCCGCGCAGATGTATGGTGCGGTAGCGGCCTCCCGCCTTCTCTTCCATACGCCTGACGATGTTCTCCATGAAGACCACTCCCACATCGACCATCACACCGATGGCGATGGCGATGCCCGACAAGGCTACGATATTGGCCTCAATGCCGACCAGCTTCATCACGATGAATGTCGACAGCACGGCCAAGGGAAGCATGGCGCTGATGACGATCGAAGCGCGTAGGTTGACGACGAGTATCAGCACCACGATGATGCAGATCATGATTTCGTGCAGCAAGGCATCCTCGAGGGTGCCAATGGTCTCTTTGATGAGCTGCGTGCGGTCGTAGAAGGGCACCACCGTCACCTTCGAAGTGCGTCCGTCGGCAAGCTTCTTTTCGGGCAGACCTGCCGAAAGGATGTCGATCTGCTTCTTCACGTTGGTGATCACCTCCATCGGATTGCTGCCGTAACGAGCCACGACAACGCCTCCCACGGCTTCCTGTCCCATCTTGTCAAGGCCTCCGCGGCGGTCACCCGGTCCAAACGACACGTGCGCCACGTCCTTGACCTGGACAGGCACGCCACCCACCGATGTGATGGCAGCCTCCTCGATGTCCTTCAGCGTCTTCACATAGCCCAGTCCGCGGATGATGTATTCGGCCTTGTTGACCTCCATGGTGCCCGCTCCCACGTCGATGTTCGAGTTGAGCACCGCCAGCATCGCCTGATCTAGGCTGATGCCGTAGCTGCGCAGAGCATCGGGGTCAAGATCGACCTGATACTCCTTCACATATCCGCCCACGCTGGCGACCTCGCTCACGCCCGCAGCGGCGCTGAGCTGATAGCGCACGTCGAAGTCCTGGATGGTACGCAACTCGTGCGGATCCCATCCAGGGGTAGGTTCACCCGTCTCGGGGTCACGTCCCTCGAGGGTATACCAGAAGATCTGTCCCAGTGCAGTGGCATCGGGTCCAAGAGTAGGTTGTACGCCAGCAGGAAGCAGTCCCGTCGGCAGGGAATTGAGTTTCTCAAGGATGCGCGAACGACTCCAGTAGAACTCCACATCCTCCTCGAAGATGATATAGATGAACGACATGCCCATCATCGAGGTACTGCGGATGGTCCTCACCCCGGGAATGCCCAGCAGTGCGGTAGTCAGCGGATAGGTCACCTGGTCCTGTATGTCCTTGGGCGAACGGCCCATCCATTCGGTGGCAATGATCTGCTGGTTATCGCCCACATCGGGGATGGCATCCACCGCCACCGGATCGCGTGGCACCAGGTCATTGTCCCAGTTGAATGGGGCAGTCACAATGCCACCGAGCACAACGGCCAATAACAGGAATAGCGTGACGATCCTGTTCCTCAGAAAATAATTTATGATTTTATCAAGCATGACACATATTATTTCAACACCAATTATCGCTATTTTTTATATATGAACCACATAAATAAATTCATAACAAATTCGTGATTAATTCATGACAATTCGTGTTAAAGAAAAACAAAAGTACGCAAACGTCAGCACGTGCCATCCCTTTCGAGGAACGGCAAACCGACTCTCATCAAAGTCGTCTTAACACAAAAGGACACAGTTATGGCATAGTACCTCCCTAGGAGGCACTATCAGATGGTCATCAATAAGATTTCGGTTCTGGGTCTGCTCAGTCTGCAGCAGCCAGTTATCGATGCAGATGCCCAACAGTGCCATCAGCGGCACCATTTCGGCAGGTGTAGGTATTTCGACATTATCGTCACAGGTAATAGTAGGCTGGATGGTCATCGGCACGATCTCCATGCAGCTCTCCATCTCATTTTCAGAAGTAGACTCGCAGCACATCTCCTCTTCCACAGCTTCTGCCATGCAGCAAGTCTCCTCCTCAACCGGAGCGGCCTCGCAACACGTCTTCGCAGGTTGCGAATCCAGCATCTTGAAGACACTCAGCTTCCACGTCCCCGCCATATTGCAATGTATCAACGCAGGACTGCTCCCCATGATGACCAGCATCATCAGGAGTGCAATCAATATAATGATTTGTCCAATTCGTTGAATCATAGTAGCAGCGATACCCTATCTATCAAATTTTCCGCCGCAAAGATAGCGCAAATTTCTCAATCCACCAAATTTAAACTCCAAAAAATGCTTAATTCCCCCTTTTTTGTCGTCATCCCTCCCCCGCAAGCAGGAAAATAAACTCGAAAGGTGCCGACCAGCCCGAAACGTCCGTCGTCCGTTTTGTCACTCATCTACCCTATTTTTGACTACATACAAAGAAAATAAAACCAAAATTTGCTTTTTTTGCCTAAAAACGTTTGCATTTCTAAAAAAATATTTATATTTGCACCGTTGCTTCGCATCGTTATCCTGACTTCAGGGGACACGAAGTAAAGCAGTGAATATGTTGCTGGATTTCAGTGCATCTATAATCATCATTCGATGTTGTCCGAAAAAGTCGGAGACGTCAACCCCGCAGGTTACACGCCTGACGGTGTCCCCCCATTGTGTGCAATAGATAATATCCAGGAAAACACTCCATGCCCGACGCCTCTTCACATACTGCAAATCCACGACAAACGCACACTCATAATTCCATTCCTTCCTATGGCTCGTCAAGCAACGATGTCCATTGGTTTCCTATGCGTGTTGCGTACGATAAAGACGTGCTGACGATATGCTTGGCCTTGAATGAGCAGAAGATCGAATACTTCTTACCGACTGATGATGCGGTAGTGGTGAATGGCGAATCCACAACAGTAGTAAAAAAACCGAAATTAAAGGATCTCATCTTCGTCCATTCCTCCAAATCCCATCTCACCGAACTCAAGCACAAGAATACCAAGTGTCGCTATCTCCGATTTATCACCTATATCCCCCACAGCGAAATCCGAAACGGAATGACGCTCATGGAGCGAAGTGCTTCCAACAGGATTATCATCATTCCCGATGCTGAAATGGAGCAATTTATCAAGGTGGTATCGAATGACAAGATAAATATCACGCTTATTCCTTATAGCGAAACATTCAATCACATTGGTCGCAAAATCCGAATCCTACAAGGACCGTTGGAAGATTGTGTCGGGACACTACGACGCATCAAGAACAACAAGCATGTACACTTTGATTGTGGCGGTATAGTCACGGTTCAACTGGGATATATGCGAAAGGAAATGTACGAATTGTTAGATTAACGACAACATGTATATTCAAAAATGAAATAACATACAGTAATACTAAATCCACATGGAAACCCTTATCGCCAATTCAGGACTGCAATTCTATTCCCAGAAAGTGGAACTGAACATTTCTGAGCCATGTATGCTCAAAAGTGGCAAGACTCTGAAGTACTCTTTTGTCGAAAGCGAGGATATAATCACCGAGACAAGAGTATTCGACTTGTTGTGTACACATTCGTCAGGAGCCTTGATCCCCTACAAAGAGATTAAAGATGCAGAAGTGCAGACAATCAAACCTGACAACAATGATGAATTAGATGAAGCAGGCTGCATCAAAATGAAACCCGACGCCGAAATCCAACTCTTTTCGACCTATTCGCCGGGACAGCCCGAAGTAATCTCAATCAATTCGCTCGAAGCATTACGCGTCCGACAAGCCGACCATCAACAGGTATCAGCATTCAGCCTTCTCGTCAACCATTGGCTCCCTATGCCTTTCTTCGAGAAGCCTCAAGGTGATGTTTGCCTGTCTTACCCGACAGGTTGGGCAAGAATGAAGTTGATTCCACTCGGCAAGGGTGTGAACAAGAACTCCGAGGCATTTCGCATTGTTTGGGCATTCGATACGACAACGGGGGATTTCCTTTCCGATCTACGCCCGATGTTTGATGAGAACGAGACCGAGAAACAGTTCTGCCTCTGCAATCGAGCAGATTTGCTCCTCAACTTCATGTTCACCGAGGATGGCAAACTCAGTCCATTTGCGGTCTATATTTCATCGATACTTGGCCTCGATGTCGATAATATGCTTAAGAACCGCCAACCTCAAGTATTTAAGTTCGTAGCATATTACATCTACCTCGTAAACTACATACGCATTTCCTGTTTCGCTCCCGAAATAACACTTTACAACGATCCCGCCAAGTCTATCCCTGTCGATCTTGTGCTCGACATAGGCAACTCGCGCACATGCGGTGTATTGTTCGAAGAAGGGGATTCTTGCAGGGCCATCATGTTGGAACTTCGCGACTTGTCGCGTCCCTGGGTGACCTACCGCGATCCTTTCGACATGCGCATCTGCTTCCGCCAGGCAGACTTTGGCAACGGAATCATCCTTGATGAGGACATGTTCCAATGGCGAAGCCTTGTTCGTCTGGGCAATGAGGCCCGCTCGCTTATCTATCGCTCAATCGAGGATGTGGGCTTGAGTGAAGAGACAACCAACTATTCCAGCCCAAAACGTTATCTGTGGGATGAGAAACCTTTCGACGGTGTCTGGAAAAACATGACAACCGTCGACGATCCCTACAACGTCCGCAGCAACCAGAGCGTATTCCTGAAGGGTCTTTCCGAAAACTTTGATTCCGATGGCTCGTACAAGCCCGATGAGTTCAACAGCATGGAGACCAATTACAGCCGCTCTTCCTTGATGACGTTTGTAATGGTGGAGATTTTCAACCAGGCCTTCATGCAGATCAACTCAATCAGCTACCGCAGTCCCCTCCATGGATGGGGCCGAGTCGATTGCAGCCGCTACCTGCGCAACATTGTCATCACCTGTCCTACAGCTATGCCTCGTCGCGAGCAGATCCGTTTGCGTCAGGCTGCTGTCGATGCCTTCGACGTGCTGCAGCGCGCCAATCCAAGCCTCAAGCCTGTCACAATCAGTCCTTCACCCGAATCCTTGAAGATCAATGACGACTTTGCCGAACCAGGCATGCGCCAGTGGGGCTACGATGAAGCTTCTTGCTCGCAATTGGTTTACCTCTACGCCGAATTGTCACAACGCTACGACGGCGAGGCTTCACGATTCTTCGAATCGAAAGGACACGTGCGTCCCGAGTTCGTAGAGGAAGGCTACACCCAGAAAGCGCTGACCATCGGTTCTGTGGATATCGGTGCTGGTACTACCGACCTCATGATATGCTCCTACCAGCAGTCGGGCAAGGGCAAGATCGTGCCTGTGCCTAAGTTCTGGGATTCCTTCTATCTGGCAGGCGACGACATCCTAAAGAACATTGTCCAGAACGTCATCCTCGATGGTCCTATGCGCGGTTCGAAGACCGAGGGCAGTATTGCCAGCGTTACGTTGGCACGCCTGCAGGAGATGACAAACGACGAGTTGCGACAGCTCAATGTCTATACCGATCCCGATCAGCCGATCTATCGTGCCAAGATCGATTCCATTGCTCGCATTATTATCCCTGCCCAGCGCGAAGCAGCTATTAAGGAACTGTCAATCAACCTCGTCCGTGGCATCTTCGGCCGAGATGCTTCTTACCTGAGTGCCAGAGAGCGCCGTTGCCGTGTAGATTTCAATACGCAGGTCAGTGTCCCAATCGCCCAGAAGTTTATGGGCCTGGTAGCAGCAGGCCAGTCTCCTCGTCGTTTTACCTTCGAGGAACTCTTCAAAGACATCAAGCCTGCCGACTACCTATTGGATTTCTTCGAGGAGCACTTCGGCTACCGGTTCGAGGAACTGATATGGGACTTCGATCCCGAGCAGATCAACAAGGAGGTACGTCACACGATGGAGGCGCTGATGAAGCAGCTCTCAATTGTCCTGTCGGCCTATCATTGTGATATTGTCGTATTGTCGGGCCGCCCCACTTCTCTGCCAGCTTTGCCAGAGTTGTTCATTAAGCATTATCCTGTCACTCCCGAACGTCTGGTGCGTCTCAACAAGTACCGTGTCGGCACATGGTACCCGTTCGCCGATCCCGACGGAGATTTCAACGACCATAAGTCCGTAGTTGCCGTCGGTGCGATGGTAGGCTTCCTGTCATCGACCCAGGGCTTCAATGGCATGGCTCTCGATTTCAGCCGAATGATCAAGATGATGAAGCCTACGTCCAACTACATTGGCATCTACAAGTCATTGCGTCAGCGCGTTGATCCTACGTTGTTGACTCCAAACAAGACCAGCGCCTCTTTCGACTTGAACGTCTTCCCTGCTGCCCTCGGTTGTCGTCAACTCGACTCGGTAGGCTATCAGGCACGTCCGCTCTATGCCATCTACAATTATTCGAATTCACCATTCCTCCGAATCACCATCTCACGTTTCTATCGTGACGACCGTGAACTCATCATGTTGGATGAAGTAACCGACGATCAAGGCAACGATATACCACGTCAGCAGATAGAACTTGTTCCACAGTCCTTGGTCGACGATGGCAAGTACTGGCTCGATAAGGGTGAGTTTGAACTTTCACTGAAATAATGTTGACTAGAATTACAAGCAGACATCACAATAATCTATTATTATGATACAAGATCAAATTAATGCCATTGGCGAGGCCCTGGAGTGGATTAAGACACATAAGCCCGAACAATATGACCAACGTTTTACCCAATTGGTCAAGGAAAGACTTGCCCTGCGCAAGCTGGACAATGCCAAGCGTGAGAACCCTGCTATTGCTGCCTATGGCGAGAGCCAAAAGGGTAAATCGCACGTCATGAACGAACTGTTGCTCAAAGATGGGCAACCTTTCTATGTGACTGCAGCCGACAAGAATGGCAATGAGAGAAACTATGATTTCCTCGACGAGATCAATCCTCCTACTATCGGAAATGAGGCTACCGGTATCGTCACTCGTTTCACGGCTTTCGAACAGCCCGACAAAACGATCAGTCCTCGCTATCGTAAGGACCATCCCGTATTATTGAAGCTATTGTCTCCATCCGACATGGCTATAATACTTTTCGACTCTTACTGTTTCGACACTGACAATCAACGGCCTCTCAACTCGGTCGATGAAATCAATGCATTTGCTCTTGCTCTGAAAGAAAAGTACGAAAGCTATCCTCTGCAGCCGGTAACCCCTATCATCGAGGATGACATCTACGAAATTGCAGAATATGCCGAGCACCACATCGGAACCTTGGCCGACCGTTTCTATACCAGCAACTATTTCCATATTCTTGCCCGTATTGTACGCCAGATTCCCTTAGAGGAGTTGCCTTATGCCCTCAAGATATTGTGGCATTCAACGCCCGAGATTACCAATCTTTATGACCGTCTGCTGAAGGCACACCAACGTCTCGGTTTTGCATCTGAAGTATATACCAACATCGATTCGGTGCTCAATCGTCAGAATACCATCATGGCAGTGGTTTGTCTCAAGGGGCTTAACAACAAGGATTGGCTCGAGCTGAAGACCGACGAGGAGCGCTATACCACCGTCTATATGATTGACGAACACAAGACCGAACATGTCATCGAGCGCTTCCCGAAGTGCGAACTGGCTGCCATTGCTGCCGAGGTGGTCTTCAAGATTGATGCTTCAGCACTCGAATGTGCCATTAAGTATAACTGGGATACAATCCCTGCCGAGTCGCGCAAATTCATATCCGGTCAGCCCTTCTCGAAGGATATTCTCCACAGCAACGACCTGCTCGACTTCCCTGGTGCTCGTCCTCGCGAGGATTTCCCTGTGAATGCCCTGATGATTGACGTCATGGTGAAGCGTGGCAAGGTAGCTTATCTGTTCCACAAATACTCCGACAATCATGTCATCAACATGTTGCTCTTCTGCCATGATCAGGAAAATGTGCAATGTACCGACATGTATAAGCTCGTCGCCAATTGGGTTCAGAAGTTTGTAGGAAAAACGCCTGATGAACGTGCTCGCAATGTGGCACGCATGAATGGTGTGCCACCCATCTTCGTTATCTGTACGAAGTTCAATATGGATCTCAAGCATGAAGTCACCGAAAATCTGAACGATTCCGTGATGCTCACCCAACGATGGGACAATCGCTTCCAGAAGGTTCTTTACAAGGAGTCTCTGAAACCCGATATCCCCGACAACTCCAATGGTGGAGATCTCTGGTTCATGAACTTCACTGCCAAAGGCAAACGTTTCGACAATTGCTATCTGCTCCGTGACTTCAAGTATTCTTCTGCAGCGGCTGGTGGCAACCTGTATACCGGATATGATCCCAAAAATCCTATGAGCAGCGAGCAGACACGTCTGAACCCTGCCGAATTCTGGGACCGTCTGCGCGAAACCTTTATCAGCAACGACCACGCCAAATTCTTCTTCAGCAATCCTGAGCTCGCTTGGGACGTCGCTACGACGATGAACAATGACGGCGCGCAATATCTTATCGAGCGACTGATGGTGGTAGCACCTCGCCTCAGCGTGGCTCGTCATGAGCAACTGCAGGACAAGCAGCGTGAAATCTGCCACAAGGTGTCCGAGATCCTCAGCGCTTATTATGAGAGTGAGGATGCCGACGAGAAGCTTCGCAAGAATATCCGAAAGGCTAAGAAGGTGACACGCGAACTGGATTTCTGCATTCAGCATGACAACTATTACTTCGGTCACATGATTGAACGTTTCCAGGTTACCGAGCGCGACACCTACACCGTGCTCCACAAGCTCATCCAAGGCACCGAGCTCAATCAGAAGACCACCGACTTCGGCACCACATCCATCATCATGAAGCGCTATGGCAAACAGTTGGCTCTTTGCCAAAACGACAATGAGCGCTGGGAACTGCTTCAGGAGGAACTTGTCCTCGATTCTCGTCAGGAGGTCGAAGAGTACCTGCAGCGCAAGGGCATCGACCCGACCAGCATCTTCTCTCCCAACCAGAAGAAGCACCAGAACTCAGTCATCATCGCCGACAAGACATTCGATGCCTGGATTGCCAAGCTGCGCTCACCACTGTTGCTCGAGGCACTCACCGAGGAAGAGGAGTTCGACAGCATCATCATGAGCCAGCTCATCGAGAACATCGCAGAGACTGCCGAGCAGATGAAACTAAGCGACAAGATCGCCTCTTCGATTGCCGAATTTGTCAATGTGCTCGTCACCTCCACAATCAACGAGACCCTCGTTGCCGATCTGATGGCCACCGAAATCAACAATTTCGTCAACGACCTGGGCTTCTCCTATCGTGATGCCGACGAAATCAATGGTCTGCGTAAGATTGCAAAGGAATTCAACCTTTCGTGCTTCGAGCACATCGATGTGCCTCGTCAGGAGACCTATACCGACGAGGAGTTGACAAAGATGTTCGACGACTTCAACGAGAATGAGAGTACGCTGACTCCATCCTTTGCCCTCAACTATTGGCAGTGGGTCGAGTATATGACAATCTCATTCATCGGCAAGGGAGGAGCCTTCAACAATTATGACCGACAGGCCAATCACCTTATGGGCGAAATCATCAAGAAAATCGGATAAATAATCCTTCCATCAATCGATACACATTTTATAATATTATGCAAAAGATCTTCATCAACCATCCTGGCGCCCGTGACGGAAGACCTCCGTTCTGGAAGCCTTGGGGCTGTGGCGGGTGCCTGTGGCGTACACTGGTATTTCTCTCCACCTTGTTTCTTTTGTTTTTCTTGATGAGCCGTTGTCATGGTAGCGGTAGTTCGAATGATCCCGACCGACCGTTCAGAATCGACACTACGGTCACCCGACCTGTTGGCCCTGACACAGTATTTCATCTCGATCCTACGATCGATCCGCTTCCTGCTGATACCAGTCAATCCGACGACTCCTCTTGGCTACCCGAGCATCCTGGTGGCACACCTCCCACCCCGGAGTTGCCAGCCGACTCGGCCAATCATATAGCACCTATCGACAACCCGGTGCGCGACAGTCTGGGCATGGAGGTCAACGGCAATGCGCTGAATGTATTGATTTCTCTGCAGCAGACGCAGGACATGGAGGAGGAGATGGTGGCCTGGGCCAAAAAGTTCAAGCGTGTCTATCCCGACCCAAGTTACCATGTGTGCTATTACAACCCGCTGACAAGCTTCATGCAGATCACCGTACCTGCCGACAAGCGTGAGCAAGTGAAGGCCGAGATCAACGGCAAGATGTCCGAGTTCGACTTCATCGTCTTCGACGAACAGATCATGGGGGCAAATCTCAAACCCAACGACCCGGCGATATACAACAGCGAATGCAACTGGTGGCATCAGGGCGTACAGCTCTATGAGGCTTGGGGCATCACCGTAGGCGATCCGAATATCGTGATAGGCGTTGTCGATTCTTACTTTGACCTCCGTCATCCCGAGCTCAGGACCAAACGCATCATAGCGCCTTTCTGTATCGATCGCATGAATACCGACCCCACCAACGTCCTCCCGCCCGATGGTGTATCTGTTGGGACGGCTATCCACGGCACACACGTCCTGAGCTGTGCAGCAGCTACGGCCAATAATAAAGAGGGCCTCAGCGGCATTGCACCTCTCTGCTCTATCATACCTGTCAGCGTTGCCGATCCTTCGGTTCCAGGGGGCGGCTCCTCTTCACTTCGTATCGCCGAAGGCATCCTCTACTGCATCCTGCATGGTGCACATGTCATCAATTGCTCGATGGGCTCGGCTCTGACTGCGTTTGCCGACCAAGACGAAGAAGTGCAAGTAGCCATAGCGCAGACCGAGGCGCTGGAGGAACAGAAAGTCTGGGACTACGTCTTCCGTGTTGCCAACCGTCGCAACTGCATGATCGTTTTTGCAGCTGGCAACGATGGCGCTGTAGCCGGCATCGACCCCTCGAAGCGAAACTCATCCACGCTGCGAGTTTCTGCCTGCGGTCATGATCTCGACTCCGTAGGCTTCACCAACTATGGTCTTCTTCCCGAAATGGATGTCAACTATTCCACCGTCTCGATGCCCGGCGTAGATATCATCGGTGCCGTGCCCAACAACAAGTATATGCTGCTTGAAGGCACCTCGATGGCTGCACCTCTTGTAGCTGGCGTCGTGGCACTGATGAAGAGCATCGACTCCACGCTGACCAACGATGAGGTCATCAACATCCTGGTCGAGACCGGCAAACCTCAGCCGCAGGAACAGCACATCGGTCCATTGGTGCAGATCAAGGACGCTTTGGAGCGTGTCAAGACGCGTCATCCGCAGATGGCCGATATCCTGAACGACCCCAATCAACTCGTAGGCCTGTGGGAATGCCGCAGTAGTTTGCTCGTCGCTTCGACCGACGAACCTGTCACACTCTATCTCAAACTCGAGCCTCAGGGCCGTGGAACTGTATTCAGCATCCTTACCAACAACACTGTTCACGAAGCGCCTGTTACGTGGAATGTCGATGTCGCTGCGCAAAAGGTTGAAATCCGCTCTATCACCGAACTCCAATGCCCGAAAGACCCCAGTGGATTCAAGAAACTAATTCTTGTGGGCACTGCTGATAGCAATGGACGGATGCAGCTCATTGGGCATCATGTAGAAAACGACCCGAATGATCCCGACAAGACATTCGACTGCGACATGGCTTTCCGCAACCGTTTGACCGTCACTTGCGGAGCTTGCGGGGTCGTTAAAACCTATTAATCACACAACTAATCAACAATAACATTATTCATATATGAAACAACAAAAGGAATCCAGCGGAGTCTCCATTGCCAACATCATCACTATCATCGGACTCATCGCTTTCGGCGTCGTGACCTATCTCGGTCAGCTCTATCTCAACGACGGAGACATCACCTCCAGCCTCTTGTGGGCCATAGGATTCGCAGTCATTGCAGGAGCCCTATCCTTTGGGGCAGCAGCGCTCAAGGGCAAGAAGATTGATGCCAAACTCATGATTATTATTCAGATTGTACTTTTGATTATCTACATTGGCTTTGCCTTTTTGTCGTCACGAGCCACATTGAAGTTTTTCGACGTCCAGGGCGACAAGGCGACACTGGCAGCCGTAGCTTCAGAAGATATAGCAAAAATCGATTCGCTGTTTGCATATTATGAACTTGCTGAAACGAAATTCCTGAACAACACACAGACAAGTTTCGACAATGCCTTGGCTCACCGTGAGGGTTGTGACGATAACGTCAACAATTTGCTCAACACATTGTTGGTCACCAATAAGGAGCAAGCCGATCAGTTCATGGCGACTACAAAGAGTCGCATTCTGGGCAACACTTACCTCAGCGCCAAAGACAGTGTCCAGACCAAGTATATCACTCCATGCAAGACTGCCATTCGCACGTGGGATGTTCTGAAGGTGCCCCTGATTCCTGGCGATTTGAATCGTGCCTGCCGAGGTGCAAAGGCCACAATCGACCTCTATACTACTCAAGCCCAATTACCAGTCTTCGAGACAGTGACACAAACCTTTGAGGACCCGAAAACCAAGGCACACTCCACCAAGGTTGTCACAACCCTGAAGGTGAACACCCAAACCTTCAACCAGGAGGCGCCCCAGTTAAGATTCGGCAGCATGGTGAAGCAGGCACCTAAAGTCACCGTGTTGGGTGTCATTGTGCTTGTAGTCCTTCATCTCATGATACTGTTCACCTATTTAACTGCCTCCTCCAACGGGATTTCTTATGGAGGTGGCTCCAAGAACGGGAACAACGACGGAGGTATTAGTCTCTAATTATCATTATTCAACATTTTCGAAATATGCCACTCACAGAATTACAAAGACAGCAGATAGTTACCCGCTGCAAGATAGCCTCGGCTCCCCAACTTTGGACCTATCTTTCAAAAGAAGATACTCCGGCCCAGAGGGAGGCTCTTCTGGAGAGAATGAAGGCCGGTGGTCTTCAACCCGAAAAAGTCACTTTCCTCGAAGAACGACTGCATCAGCCCAATCCTCAGGAACAGGAGGAATGGAAAGCAATCGAGGCCAACAGCAAGGCCATGGGAACAGCTCAGTTGGAGCAGAAGCTCAAAGAGTATCTGACCCGTTGGGAGCCACTCAACCCCTATCACAGTCATATCGACGACGCCCGTCACATGCTCAGTTCAATCGTCGAAATCACCGATTGGCAGAATCTTGACCGCACAAGCTACAAGGATATCCTGTCCTATCTCGCCAAGTATCCCCATAGTGCCCATTTCCAGGAACTTGACGACATCCTCTGGTCAATGGTTGATTTCCTCAATGAAGATTCGCTGTCCAAATTCATCCAGGATGTTCCCCAGTCTGTCCACCGTCAGGAAGCCCAAAATGCCATGGACGATGCCGAATGGAATGCCATCGACCACACTCGTATCGGCGACCTCGAGACCTTCAGGATTACCCATCCTCAGAGCCGTCATGCCAAGGAGGCTCAGGAAATCATCGCCTCCTATGCCAAGTGGGATGAAGTGAATAGCTCTAACGACATCTTTGTAGTCAATCAATACATCAACGATTACCCCAGCAGTCCATTCAAGCAGAATGCCGAGATTCTTCTCCTGTCACTCAGGCAACAGGAAATCAAAGAGATGCATCGACTAGTCAATCAATATGACACGTCTCGCTTTATGGACCTGATCAATAAGGGCATTTTCAACATTCAGTCAATTATCAACGAGGGCCTCATTACCGAAGAATCGTATGACAAGTTCTGCAATAATCAAGTATTGCCCGAAATTGTTATGGACGAGAAAAAGAGTATCAAGGACTGTCCGCCTGATCGAACCGACGTATTCTTTTTCGGAATTCCCTCTACAGGCAAGACCTGTATTCTGATGGGATTGCTCAACTCGAAACAGTTATCCTACGATCCCGTGGCCTTGGGCGGATCCTATGGAGCCGACCTCGTGGAATTTGTCGAGGCTGGTCGTGTACCGCCTTCCACCTACGGCACCTTTACGACAGCCATCAAGGCCGATGTCAAGGAACGCAATACGAAAGGCTCCCTTAGCGGCATTCACCACCTGAACCTTATCGAGATGTCGGGCGAAGAGTTCGCATTCCAGATTGTCAAGAATCCCGATGGCAAAACCTCTTTCGAACAGATGGGATCGGGTGCCACCAACATCTTGAGGAACAAGAATCGCAAAGCCATATTCATCATTCTTGATCCTACTGCAGATAAACGTAAGATCAAACGTCCTATCTTCGGCGTCGATCAGAATGGCAACAAGTTCCAAAGGGGTGAAGAAGTCATCTATGTGAGCCAGAAACAGATGCTCGAACGTCTCTTTGGTTTATTCAGGCAACCAGAGAACAAAGATATTGCCGAACTCATCGACTCCTTCCACTTCATCGTAACCAAGGCCGATCTCCTCGGCGATGAGATTGAACGAAGGGATAAGGCAAGAGACATTATTCTGGCGCGTCATGGCAACATAATCCCCGACATCAAGGACTGGTGCAGGGAGTATGGTATCAACAATCGTTCCAACAACGAACCGAAGCTGTTCCCCTTCAGCCTTGGACATTTTTATATAGGCGATGTTTATGATTATGATGATTCCGATGCCAACCGTCTTATTGATGCAATCATCAACTATACGATAAAGGTTGATGCCAATGATTCAATATGGTCCAAAGTGACAAGATTGTTCAACAAACCAATTATCTGAAACAATGAGCAAAGATAAAAATATAACACTATCAATCTGCGGTAATGCAGATTCCAATTCCGGATATCAGCAACTTGTAGCTATTGAGCCAGCCTTCTATCCAGAAGATAAGGTCTATTCTGCAGTCATGATGAACGAAAGTTACTATACGCTGCAGAATCGCACGGATGTCACCGTCCTTATCAAAACCATCAATAACGTTTGCAGCTACGGCCAGACGCGTGAAGGTCGTTTGCGCATCGGCATCTCCATCCCTGCAGGACTCTGCATCAGCAACCCCAAGGTGCTGATTGATGAGTTGGAGACGTCGTTCAAGGCCAACTATATGACCCAGGGCGTAAAGTGGCAGTTCAAGCGTGCCGAATACGACTTGAATATCTTCAGCAGCATCCTGCAGAAATATCCGCTCTTCCCCGCTCCCACCGTGCATCGCCCCATGACTGCAGGTGGTGAAGTGGCCTACATATTCACTTCGAATATCCAGGAGTTACTTTACGACTACCAGTACCGAGAGTTCCAGCCCTATGGCGAAATCGTCATTGCTGAGAAGGGCACCACAACCGAAGGTGTCATCAATAGCCTGGCCATCCCACGCCAACCTGTTTACGATGTGCATATTTTGCGCAACGGCAAACCGCTTGAACCCGTTGACCCCATCATCGATACTGGTAAAATATTGGATTTCACTGTCTTGCCTGAAGACCAAAGCATTTATCAACCGGTTTCTGTTAAATTCAGCATCGATGAGCTGAAGAGCCTGCTCTCTGGCGACAAGGATTGCGAATGGGGCCAGATCAGTTTGGACGAGAAACAGGAGGCTGTAGCGATTAAGGTGAAGTCGTTCCCCGAGAAAGTGTTCGATTGCCGTCTTGTCGTGACGGGCGAGAACATTGACATGTCGAAAATCGAGCTGAGCAATGGTCGCTTCATCAAGACTGTGTCAGCCACAGGCAATTTCCAGTTGAAGGGCCGTGAGATCTACGACACGTGGTCTGTCAAGTATCCTTCCGATTGGTCGTTGACATTCAATCCTACTGATTTGAATTTCCAGAGGCAGCAGGTTCAAAGCATCAGTGTGTCAAAACCCAAGCCAATTGCACCAAAGATTGTTGACACCTATACGTCCGATCTCAAGGGACCCAAGCAGGCTGACGACAACTATATCCTCATTCCTGTCAAGGCAACGATTGTCAATCCGCTTGGCATCGACAAAGGCATATTTGCCAATATCTTCATGACGCAAAATGAAGGTAATTGGGAGTATGCCCGTAAGATCATTTTGACAAAAGTTGGCGAAGAACGCTATGAAAAGAATACCTATTGTGAGTATAAGGGCGAGGTTCCTATACCTAAAGACATGTTAGGAAAAAGTCCATTTATATTCTCTGTTAGGGCTACAGTTCCATCTTCAAACATTCATTTCTGTAAAAAAGACATCGAACTAAGCAAGAACTCTCCCATCGACCTCGGCGAAGACAAACCCGGTAGCGGAATCAAGAAAAGCATGCCATTGCTCTATGCCATCCTTCTGGCGCTAGGCATGCTGCTGATTGGTGGTGCTGCAGGTTGGGGAATCACCTACTGGCTGAACTCTTCGAAAGAAACTCCTGTTCAACCAGCACCTCCCCAACCGACACCAGCTCAAACGACTCCTGCTCAATCTGTTCCTGTTCAGCCCGCTCCTGTTCAACTGGTTCCCAATCAACCGGCACCTGCTGAACCTGCGGCTACTTCAGAACCCGCGAATCAATCGATTGGATCGTCTCAAGCAAATACCATTGCAACAGCGGATAATCAGAACGACATAGCAGCCGAATACAATAAGAAGTTGGCACACATAAAGACGCTTGATTTTAAATTCAATGAGATAGCTGGGTTGAAGCAATTCTTGAACAATCAGGAAGCAAAGAATATTGAAAAAAATAAGCTTGTCAAGGACAGACTTTCCTATCATGTGGATGTAGCGGAAAAGGTATATAAGGCAATATCTTTTGCGAATTCTACTGCTGAATCTATAAAAAAAGCTGTGGGAAGTTATGCTGCTACTTCTAATACAAACTTAGATCAGAAAATTCGTGCCGCTATTTGTGCAAGTTATTCAGGAGATTATAGGGATGCGAATAAAAAAACACCATACTCTCGTAGCCAAAGCAATAGAGCGGTCGAATCAGCCAGAAACTGCAAATCATATCAAGACTTGTACTATATTCCTGATTTAGTTCTTTCTGACAAAGAAGATTAATTATGAAGATACTTAAACTACTAGGAATCTTTATCGCCGTACTGGGCATTGTCATCGGTGCTTTGTATATCAAATCGGCACTTACCGATGCTGATTCTGACGATATAAAGATCATCTTGCCCGACAATGTTACCGACCAGCGTGCCGAAATGGAGGACTTCTGGAATCGTTCAGAGGATTGGGATGCCAAGCATTTCGAAGCCGAATATTCCCATATCCAGCAATGTCTGCATGCAAACTATATCGACCATGCTGCTGCCAACCAGCTCACATCCCTGTTGTGCAACCTTGTCATCAATCGCATGCATGGTCTTCAAGTGGGCGAATACCACAAGAGCGACTGCAACATCGGCATCGTGAAGGGCTATATGAAGGGCATCGATGCAGTTTGCCAGAAGCTGTCGTCCTACAACAATGACGATCGTGTCCGGCAACTCCGCGACATCGAGAAGCTGTACGACGAAATAAGCACCTTCGGCAAGTCGTCGTTTATCCCAGGCAACAACCTGTCGGAAAATGCCGACGGTTCCCACCAATGGCTCGATTATGATTCCTATGCCAAAGGGCGTCGTCAGAAAGCCGCCGATTATCGCGAGAATTCCACCTATCTTGAATTCTTGAAAAATATCACTGTGCTCAAGAATGGCATCTCGGAAGAAAGCGTCAATTCGCGACTTACCAAAGGGAAGAAATCCTATGGCTCTGCATTGGCCAATGCCATTGCGGCAGCCTACGAAGCTATTCCTGCCGGCGAAGTGACGCAAACCACATTCAGCAACATCAGGAAAGACTATCAGAACTTCTACCGCCAATATGGCCGCAACAACGAGTCGGCAGATGACGTGATGAGCAACGAGCTGACAATAATCGAGCAGAAAATGAGACAGAATACCCTGTAATTCTACATTTTTAATCGAACAAGATGAAACGAACAATTGTATTCCTTTTTAGTTGCTTACTATTTCTGTCCTTGAATAGACCCGCTCTTGCACAGGATGTCTCTGCCGAAGCTTACGAAAAAGTTGTAGCTGACAATATCGAGCTCAAGAAGCAGATCACTGATCGTGAGCTTGAGATAAAAGCACTGCAGGATTCACTCAAAAAAGTCAATACTGATTTGGCAAAAAAGACGAAAGAGCACCAAAAGGCACAGGAAGCTCTCGATAAGGCAAGACAGGACAACGAGCAGTTGAAAAGCTCCCTTCGCAAGGACGACTACGACAAGGCCATGGCCAAGGTGCAGGTGTTGGAGGGGAATCTGCAGGACCTCAAGACCCAACTCGATTCGCTGGCTTCCGAAAACCAGAACCTGAACAACGTCAAGCTTGAGATCATCAAGCAGCGGGAGGAAGCTTATCAGATAATGGCCCAGTCGCCCTTCAGCCTGCTGTCGGCAGTAAGTTTGCGCACTGCACTATCCGAATGTCAGGTCTTCAAGGATGAGCTCAAGGGCACCATTGATATGCTGTCTCGTGCCCAGCTCGGCAAGGAGGTGTACGACAAGGCAACCAGAACCATGACCGAATTGTCTTCCCGTGCATTGATCGACCAGGTTCGTACCGAACTAAAGTCTCGCATCGACCAGAACGTGGACACCCCCGAGCAGATCAACGAATTGGCTGAGCTTCGCAAGCAATTGGCGATTTACAAGAATGGAATTGACGAATACAAGGCAATCATCGAAGTCTTCAACGGCGACGCTACCCTTGCCACATTCCGCGAAAGCGGCAACAGCAGGAAAGCGCTCGAGCAGATCGAGAAGGATTTGAAGGAAGATGGCATGCAACAATCGTTCGACATCATTAATCAGACTCCGTCCCTCAAGGACCACTTCGCCCGATTCCTGCAGCACATGAGAGAAAATCCCATCTCTGTCCCTGCCGAACAGATAGAAATTCAAAACCTATAACTTGCGTATGGAAACGCTAAAGAAAGTCAAAGCTACCGACGTCTATCAGATAGCCAAGGTGTCGTACGATGCATTGTTCTCTGCACTCAAACGACTCCTGCCTCCCGAAGAGATGATCTTCGCCGAATCCAAGAAAGGTTATGACCAGCTATTTTGGGTACATCCCGAAGGAGGTTGGATCAACTATGCCGAAGCTGATGAGTCACTACAGGCACAAATCGAAGAAGCGGTGGCACAGCATCGTGAGCGTGTTCGCGCTCTCCTGTCGTCACAACCCAATCTCCAGGTCTTGGTGGATACTATTTTCACCACCCCTGGTAACGACTTCTACTATTTCCGCCTCTCCGATTCAGGTGAATTGCAGTTGATGCTCTCCGGTTGGGGATTCAGGAGACCTGTGGCAAGGTCTATCGGGCATGGCACGGTGCACAATACGTTCGAGAAGAAGCAACGTGTCGTGATTTCCTTCTCCAGTCAGGGCAAACCCGTTCCTCACTATGAGTTCGTGCTGCATATCCCTGCGTTGTCACGCACTTTAAGCAAAATGACCGACGACGAAGGCCTCTTCGTCCTCACCGACCAGGCGCAGATAGGCAGCAAGTATAAGCTCGAGGATCATCTCACCGAACAAGTCTTCGACCTCGTAGTCGAAGAGGGTCGCGAGCGCTATGACTACGATGTCACCATCGAGACCAATGAGCCTCAGCCTGAAGTCAAAGAGCCTGAACCCGAGCCCTTGATCCCCGACCCTGAACCATTAACCCCGGAACCGGAGCCAGAGCCCATAACCCCTGAACCATTAATCCCCGAACCGGAACCCGAACCCGAGCCCATAATCCCGGCTCCAGAGCCAGAGCCAGAGCCCGAACCCGAACCAACCCCTGAACCAGAGAACCCTGAACCCATAACCGAGTCTCCTATCCTGCCCATCCTCCATGTGGTTGGCACCGACGAAATATCGGCACCCGATTTCCCGATTGAGGTTCAGTACGAGGGTCAGGCATGGCACTTTGTCACCGACCAGGACGGTCGCATCCAATTGCCGGAAATGAAGACTGGGCATCAGATGCTGGTGACCGAAGCCATCGATCACGCCACCTCTTCCTCCTATCTCCTCCAGGCCGATACGCTCGAATACGTCTTCCGCATTCCTTTCTCGAGCTACACCGGCAGCCGCGACTTCCTGATTCTCACCGAGGATCATAACGGTCATCCGTTCAGTGGTCAGATAGCCTTCCACCAGGCCAACACGCCCACGCTTCTGGTCCGTCTCGACGAGAAAGGGCAGTGCTGGCTCGACCGCAATTCCTTCCGTCTCGACACCGACATCGTGGCCGATCTCTCATCTGCTCACGCCATCTCAAGTCCTTCCCTGCCGAAGGTCACCTTCCAGCTTCACGAAGGCGAAAAGGAATATTTGCTGTCGCTCCGCAAACCGGCATCATCCATGACCTTGCTCGAGATCTTCCTAGCACTTCTGGGTCTCGTGTTCCTCTTTTTCCTGTTTATCCTCTTCTTTTTTGTATAGTATCACCTCTAATTCTTCATCTGTATGTACTATCCCCTACTGATATATTTCATCGTAGTCTTTTATTGGATGAACATCGTGACCTTTGGCCTCTATGGTTGGGACAAGCATCAGGCTGTCTATCAGCGTTGGCGTGTTCCCGAGGCAGTGCTGATCCTGTTCTCGCTATTTTGCGGTGCATGGGGTGGAGTAATGGGAATGCTACTATTCAAGCACAAGACCCGTCACACGCTCTTCCTCATCTGCAATCCTTTGTTCCTGCTCTTGCAACTTGCTGCAGGCTTTTACCTCTTCTACAAGTGTGGCATTTCCACGCTTTCAATCTTCTGACCTTGTAACCCCCTTTACCGAATAACCGACATCACCAAAACTGAAGTAATATGGAAATCATAAGAACTGCGACATCCCAGGAGGTTTATTCCACGCTTAAGAATTCCAATCATCTACAGGTTTATGACCAGCTGACCAAAATTGCACCGGCCGAAAGCGCGTTTTTAGCCATATATCAGAAGTCTTACGATGGTTCTGTATGGAAACACGCCGAAGGCGGATGGGTTGGCTACAGCGAAGCCGACGACCTTTTGCGAGGTCTCGTGCTGAGCGAGATCGAGCGCCACAAGAGCGCCCTTCGCGCCAGCGTTTCCGCTCACCCCGAATTGAGCAAAATCATCGAAAATGTCCTTTCCAGCCCCGGCAACGAATACTACTATTATCGTATCGACGACCTGGGACAGCTGGAGGTTCTTATGACCGGATGGGGATTCAAGAAGCCTGTCCGTCGAGAGCCTAAAGGCGTTGTGGTCGACGATCCTCGTGAGAAGTTCCAGTCGGTAAGCATCTGCTTTGTCGATTTTGGCACCCGTGTCCCCAACCGCACTTTCAAGCTTGAGCTTCGCAAGATGAAACGCACCATCGAGCGAGTTACCGACGACAACGGCTTGTTCCTCGTCGGCGAGCAGATACTCGTCGGCTCTGTGCTCCCGGTCATCGACACCGTCACCGGCAAGACGTTCGAGCTCACCGTGCAGAAGGACCAGGACATCTACGAGTGCGACGTGACCTTGCCGAAGCCCACGTTTGTAGCATTCCTCGAGAACGGCCAGCGCACCCCTGGGCGCAGCTTCACCATCACCTTCGAAGGCCAGGACATCAGTTGCCAGACCGATTCCACGGGCCTCTACCAAGTGGGCGATCACCTGCCTTCGGAAACCTATATCCGCCTCAAGGATCTCACGACGGAGCGCGAGTTCGGTCTCAACATCCTCGAAGGCATCGAGGTTTACGAGTTTGATGTGACCCCCACCCCCATACCCGATCAGTTCACCTATGTGGCATTGCTGGCCGAGGGCCGACGTGTAGCCGACCGCGACTTCATCATCACCTATGAGGGTCGGGAGATAGCCTGCCGCACCGACAATACAGGCATATACAAGCTGGGCAACCATCTGGTACCTGGCATCGGTTTTCACCTCAAGGACATCGAGACCGGCAAGGAGTTCGATTTCAACATCGTCGAGGGCAAGGATGTTTACGAGTTCGACGTGACTGCCGATCCCGAGCCTGACAAATTCTCCTATGTGGCATTCTATGCCGATGGACGATGTGTCGCCGATCGCGACTTCATCCTCACCCGCGATGGCCAGGAGATTGCCTGCCGCACCGACAATACAGGTCTGTACCAGCTGGGCAACCATTTGGCACCAGGTTCATGGTTCCACCTCAAGGATGTCAAGACCGGCAAGGAGTTCGATTTCAACATCGTCGACGACCAGGACATCTACAAATTCGACGTGACAGAGGCCGTTCCCGAACCGGAAAAGATGGTACGTCTGCGCATTCTCGATCCCGATGGAGCCCTGGTACCTGATCTTCAGGTTCGCGTCACCATCAGCAAGGACATCGAATTTCTGGTCAAGACCGATGAGACGGGTTGCGTCCAGATTCCTGCTTCAAAATTCATTCCAGGCAAGAAGTTCAAGGTGTCGTTCGAATATGATAAGCCCAAGAAGACGGAGCAAAAATAATCTATATGACTCAAGTTTCGCAAGTGAAAAAACGATGTATAAAATTGTATAAAAAAACGCCAAGAGTCTTGCATAAGTTGCAAGAAATTAGTATCTTTGCGCTGCTACACGATAAATCAACTAAAATACTCTTG
>Ga0247610_10001577_pt1 | contig 28084 bp, 13 predicted proteins | sample 174DNAGHGhighgp2_FD_193483 | JGI IMG/M metagenome (GOLD analysis project Ga0247610, IMG submission 193483) | Sheep rumen microbial communities from Palmerston North, Manawatu-Wanganui, New Zealand - 1742 DNA GHGhigh gp2 | ecosystem: Host-associated > Mammals > Digestive system > Stomach > Rumen...
CGCATTGAGCGCACGCAGAAGGTTTACGATTCCATTATGTCTGCACACGAAAAAGCAATTGCCGGCGATACTATTACTCTCCTCGTTGACACCGAAGAGGTCGTTACGAATACGAAGAGCGTCACTCTAGACCTAAACGACCATACCGTGATTGGCTCACTTACTAACACCACCAGCGGAAATATCACTATAATTAATGGCGAAATTAATAACCCTGACGGCGCTGCTGTGACTAATAATGGCACGCTCACTATCGGCGTGGATGATTATGACCAGGACACTGGCGTGGCCTTGATTGACGAAAATAACGTTCGCCTAGTCGGTACTACTGCCGGCCTCTATCAGACCAACGATTCATACAAGTTCTATTTCTATGACGGCTACCTAGAAGGTGACATTGGTCTAGTTGGCGGCTATGATGGTTCGCCAATGTATCATAGTGTCGCGGATAGTAAAGACGTTTATTTCTATCCATTCGTCAACCATATGGAATCCGGCGATCGCTCTTACCAGCATGTTAATCTAAAGAGCGCCGACCGCACCGTTTCGAAAACTTCCGTTCATGGCGATATTTATTACTACAACCTCCAGGATAATATCAACGTCTCCGCTGTGACTGGCTATAAGATTTACGCTGTGCGCGATTTTGATGCTGGCTACCCTATTAGCGTCAATGCCGGAGAGAATATCACTTTTGACATTGTCGGGTACACCGTAGCGCTCAACAACGCTATCACAAATAAAGGTACTTTTACTATCATTGATAGCCAGTCTACTATCAACAACGAAACTGGCGACACGGTCTATGCGGGCCTCGTTCCGATTCAACGAACCATTCAAAATACCGGCACGCTCGTACTGGATAGGGTGAAGGTCGAAAACTCCTTAAATACAAATGATGCTATCTCTACTGTCGGTACGCTCAAGATGACCGGTGCCACGATTTCTAGTAAAGGCCACGTCCTTCAGGCTCAGTCCGGTGCTACTTATGACCTTGATAGCCACTCCTACATAACTACGACAACCAACAGGAGTACTATTTATAACGAAACAAATGATTTTGTCTGGAATACGAAGGGAACGGTCCTGAATACTAGTGGAGGTCGTGCTCTTGAAAACGGAGAAAATGTTGGCGCGAAGGCGACCATCAAGGACGGCGTATTCCGACGAAGTGACGGAAATAATGCTATTTATGCAGGCGTGAGGAATAGAGAAAATGGTGGCGACCTAATTGTTGATGGCGGAGCAGTCTATGGCGTGTCGGGCGGAAATGTTGTACTTAATGGTGGCATGATAAGCGGAAATAATGAAGTCGTCTATAATGCCAATCTTACCGTGAATGGCGGCACCATTAGGTCGTCAGGTCAGGCGGTCAGTCGGTCAAAACTCACTATGAATGACGGCAGTATTGAAGCGAACGGCAGCGGAAATGTATATGGAATATGGATGCCAATCGAAGGTTCCGTTATTAACGGCGGTAGCATCAATGCAGTCTCAACGGGCAGAACAGGCTACGGCATTTATCTCCGCAGTTCAAATCAGGTTATCAACATTAATCATGGCACGATTCACGGCAGTACCTATGGCATATATAACGATGGTAGCGGTTCAAATCTTAGCGTCACTATTGGTGCCGACGACGGACATATAGACAGTTCATCGCCGCTCATTTCTGGCGGAGATTACGGGCTCTATAATGGTGAGACCTATAAATTCTTTGACGGTACTATAAGTGGCAACATTGCATCTTATCAAGAAGGATCTATTCAGGCTATCCCAGACGGCGCTGTTTACAAGACCGTGTCCTCTGCCGATTATACGTACAACACATATCTAATTCCTGCAGAAAACTATCTAAGAGTGGGCGGCACGGAATATAATTCTTTGACTGCTGCTTACGACGCAATTACTGGGAATAGTGGCACTATAGAAGTTATTAAAAATGCTGAAATTGAAACTGCTTTGCCATCAAGCCCAGCCGACAAAGAAATAACATTTGATTTAAACGGTTTTGAGCTGTCTTATTCTCAACCTCTTAACATTGGCGCTGGTAGTACGATGAACATTGTTGACGGAAGCTCTGCTGGGAGCGGGGCCCTTCATGGCTCTACCTCGGTGAACTCAACCATACACAACTCTGGAACATTGAACGTAAAGTCCGGTTTAATCGATAATAAGAATATCGCGATAACAAACATTGCGAACGCAACTCTAAATATTTCTGGCGGTACCATAAAATGTAAGACTGCGTGTATCGACAATAATACTGTTAATTCATGGACGAAGCCGTCGACGGTAAATCTTTCCGGTGGGCTTATTTCTATCACTGAATCGAATGGGTCAAAGCAATATGGCATTCGCACGTATGAAGGCGGCCGGGTCAATATAACGGGCGGTCAAATTCGCATCGAGCATAACGCATCGGCTGGGGTTGTTGTGGGTGCAGGATACGACTGGTATTATGGCGAATCCGTGGTAATTGATGCAGGAGATGGCAACACGGCAATATATATTAATACCCCAGGAGCATCCGAAGTTCGCGGAACATTCTCTCGTGGAGTCGTTCTAAGGTCTGGTACGGTTGAGGTCTATGGCAAAAACACCCTGAGCGGTCTAAATGGTAGCGAAGGAATATCTATGACTGGTGGTAAGGTAATTGCTAAGAATACAGGCACAAACGAGAATACCGGCAGTGTAATGGGCGTGTACGCCGATCATAGCATTTCCATGACTGGCGGTGAAATTATCGCAGAGGGAAAGGCTGGCACAGTTACGGGCATTGATTCCTGGAACGGCACAACTATTAGTGGCGGTAAAGTTGAGGCAACTTCCGCTAGTGGTGCTGGATATGGTATAACTCAAGACCGCGGCTCTACGACAATTACTGGCGGGGAAATTCATGGCAGTACATATGGCGCCTACAACTTGGATTCACTGACAATCGGCGCCAACGACGGTACTATTCATACCGATTCCCCGGAGATTATTGGCGATGAATACGCTATATATGGCGGTACGGCATACTATTATGATGGTATCCTTCGTGGCGAAAAGGCCTTCCAGGAAAATGTGATTGAGGCGATTCCGGACGGAACGACATATAACATTGTCGAAACAGTTGATTATAAAGAAAACTGCACTCTCAAAAATGCTGATAATTATTTGGAAGTGAATGGAACCAAATATAATTCTCTCGCCAAAGCCTACGATGCGATTACGGGCGATAGCGGCACGATAAAAGTAATTGCTAGTACTACGATTGATTCGGTTTTGCCGAGCTCTCCGTCCGGTAAGACGATTACCTTTGATTTAAATAACCACCAACTTAATTACACGCAGTCCCTGAGGATTAGTTCCACCACTGTCTTTAATATTGTCGATAATAGCACCGAGAAAACTGGCAGACTTAATAATACTACTAGTAACGCAACTATTTATAACAGCGGCACATTAAATATTATTTCTGGTACTATCGATAGCGCCTCAACGGCCATCATAAATGCCCATGGCGTTAATATGTCGATGACTGGTGGTACTGTAAAATGTGTTAATCTGTGTATCAAAGAAGGCGAAAAGAATATATCCGGCGGCCTAATCGAAGTGAAAAACACGAGTAGCGACGTCAGGCAAGTCATCTTTGAAAACGGTAGCGCTACAATTACTGGCGGGCAGATTCGTGCCGTTCGCCCAGCAGATAGCATGAATACGGGCGATATTATAGGCTTCAATGATATGAGCACGACTATTAATGTTGCAGATACGAGTCAGCCAATTATACAGATTGATGCACCAAACAGCTATGCGAGAGTGTTCAACAACGGCGGCGCAACCTTTAAATCTGGTAAGATTTCAGTTTCCGGCAAGACCGTTGATGGTCTAGGCATGAGCGGCTGGAATGGTGGTTGCTCGCACACTGTAGAGAATATAATTTTTGAGGTGAATGGCGTTAATGAAACGTATTGGAATAATAGTTGCACCCTTAACATGAGCGGCGGCAACATTTCAGTTCATTCTGACAATGGACCAGCCTATGGCATTGATTTGTACGCCAATAGCGCAAGTGTTACGGGGGGAGTAATTAATGTCGTTTCGGATAATGGTGATGCTTACGGCGATTATCAACGGTATTCCGGTATAACGACGCTCGATGGCGGCACTATTTCTGCTACCGCTCCGAATGGAATTGGTGCCGGATTCTACGCAAATAATAGCCTCAATAGTATCCAGACAACTTTCAATGTAAAGAGCGGCACTCTATCCGGCAGCACATATGGCATTTATAGCCTTGCCGCAAGTGATCGCGAGCACTCAATCTTTAATATCGGCACGGACGATAATAGTATAGCCGCTTCGCCAACTATCACGGGCGGCGCATATGGCATATATAATGGTCAAATATACTTCTATGATGGCGTGCTCAAAGGAATCATTGACGGCTATAATGATGTTGGTTTCATTAAGGCTATTCCAGTTACGGCCGCTATCGCTGCCGGTAGCGAAACGATCGGTGGTGAGACTTATAATACAAAATATCTCGTCGCCGCACATCCTGTCGCTAAAATAGTCGGTGGAAGTGAGTATAATCGTCTCGATTTAGCAATCGACCAAGCGAGCTCTAACGACACGATTGAGCTCCTAGAGGACAACTATATCCTTTATACTCTGACTATCCCGGCCGAAAAAGATATCACGATCGATACTAAAGGATTTAGGATTGTTGCCGGAAATACCATTACTAATAATGGCAAGGTTTCGTTCGTTAATAGCGGCGCCACCGTCCCAGAGTTCTATTTCGCTGAAATATCTCCATATTTCTTTATTAACGCGGCCGATGCGGAGTTGTCGATTTCGGATATTAGTTTCAGGGCCAACAAAATCATAGATAATTCCGGTACGTTGACGCTCAACAAAGTTTCAATGAACGCTGCTACTACGGCAGTAAATAATTCGGGAAATACTACTATCAGCAATAATTCTAATATTGCTGCTGGTACCTATGCATTCTACGGTTCCGCCGGCGAATCATCTATTAGTGATACGACGATTAGCCATTCTTATATTTATAATACCGCTGGGAAATTGACGATCAATAACGTGACAGCGTCAACAGATGACAGCGCCTCCGCTAAATCATATATCGTATCTAACGGTGCAGGCGGCGAGATGGCTATTGCGTCGCTAACAGCCATGCTTTCCGCGAGTGATGGTTCGAACTATGTTGCGTATAATGCTGGCACTATGAGCCTTAAAGATTCGAGCCTTACCCACAACTTCACCGGTGGCGGTGGCGGCAGAACTAGTTTCTACAATGATGGCGGAAATGCTGATTCAACTAATACGAATTATGCAGTTTCACATAGTGGCGACACCTACTCGGCTTATTCTTATGGCGTTCAAAATACTACCGGTTCATTTAGCATTCATTCCGGTTCGATAACCTCTAATAGTGGAGTGCGCGCTTATGGTATAAATAATACCTCCGGTACTATTACTCTCGGTGATGCCGAGCCAAGCATCTCGCCAAATTACGGCACCGCCAATGCCGACGTATCGACGACAGATCCATCCATCCTTGCGGTTGGCGCGAATAATGGCACCGCTATCGCGAACGATTCTGGCATCGTCAACTTCTATGACGGCATTATTAAGGGAAGTCATGTCTCGACAAATAAAGCTGTTAACAGTACGGAGCATCTTTACGAAACTCGTGCAGAATACACCGACGGAAACGGCTACAAATATCGCATCCTCGAATTCATGGGAAACTAAACTCAGACCGTCACTTCAAAAACAACGCGAATTGTAACCTATCCCAAAACGACGGCTCGTTGCGGAATCCTTCTGCGGAGACCGGCACGCTAATATTTTTGTTGCCAATTTTGTAGTCCAAAGTCTCGCCAAGCTTTACGCTCGCCTCGGCGCCCGCCCAGCTCAAAGCCGCAGCGTCTTCATCGGCCACAATCGGCGTGCGTCCGCCCCACCAGGATTCGTAGTAGCCAACTTCCTGACCTTTGCGAACAAGCGCAGTTTCACCGGTCAAAGATTTTTGCATCGCCTCAATCACTTGTTTTGAAACTGCGAACGAATCCTCGCGCGTTGGCGATTTTAGCACGACAACGGTCACAAGATGCTCGCCTAATTTATATGCGGTCGCCAAGCAGTAGCCAGACTCTTTGCTAATATGGCCCGTCTTCACCCCGATAATTCCAAGCTCACCCAGAGTCTTGTTCGTATTTTCAATCGTTCCAGCCACCGGCACTTGGTGCGACTTTTTCCCGACAATATCCGCCAGCACCGGATTCTCCATTAACTTTTGCGCAACAATCGCCAAATCCGCCGCACTACTTTTTGTCGTGTCAGAAAACCCGCTTGCATCAATCCCAATTATTGTGTCGTGAAGCCCCCACTCCGCCAGCCGCTTAGTTGTGTATTCCTTATAATTCTCCAAACTGCCGAAAGCCCAAATCGCAAGCGTGTCAGCCATATTGTTGCTAGACGGCAGCAGTGCCGAAGCTAGCCCGTCATATTCGGAAATCTTTTCACCAACTTGCACGACCGTGTTCGACCCGTTGTTGCGCGCGTAGTATAAATACTTGTCGTAGAATTCCTTCGTGATCTCAATCGTCTCGCCGGTCTCGCCCAATGCGAACGGCTTTTTCTCCATGACCATAATCGCCGAAATCATCTTCGCGGTCGATGCGGTCGGCTGAATCTCGTCGCTATTTTTATAAGCAACCTCGCCATCGACCGCCACGGCAACCTTTTCCGAAACCGTCGGCAGCGCCAGGTCAGGGAACTGTGGCAAACTCGCCGTCTGCTCAAAAGTATAATCGGTCGGTGCTATCGCCATGCGCACGCCCAAAAACGCCACCGCACCCAAAATCAGCACTGTGATTATCTTCTTCATATTACAATTCTAGCATTATTCGTTGGTGCAGGACGATTGACCGCCTTCGCGTACCCAGAATAGGCGGGTGAATTCCATGTTCGGCGTGACGGACGTATCCATCTCGCGGCAGACTTCATAGTGGAACTCGGTCTCAGTCGGATTTTCTGGCATCGCAGCAGACGAACCTGCGATGCGACCATCGTAGTAGTAAACCTTACCGTTGCTGCCATTATTTTTAACGCCAACGCCAATCTTATAGCTACTACCTGTGGCTGTGCTAATCGCCTGAATAGTCGGGATATTAATCTTCACATCGGCATCTGCATCGCCATAATGCGGGGAGCTCGTCGGTTCCGGCACGCCAATAGTGATATTGCCGGTATCTGTATAAATGCCGTAAACGTAACCGCGCCCAGTCGCTGCGATTGTGCCGGAATCGATGGTTACATTGCCGGTTGGCGAGTAGACGCCGTAAGTATTATAACTATAGTCTTTGCTGACATTATTGGCTGTTAGGCTGATATCGCTGTTGGATAGCGAAATGGAGCCACCGTCGTTATAAATCGCGGAAGCATTTCCCCAAAGCTGAAGGTTATCATGCGTAACAAGGATGCTACCACTATTAACCGTCAAAGTCCCGGTGTTATACAGAGCGCGGTAATGAGAACCGGAGCTGTTATTTGCGTTGGTATTAGTTAGGGATATTTGAGTTGAGTTTAGATTCAAAGTACCTTTATTAACGACGAAATCGTAAAGAGTTTTATCAGAGCTTGTCTTTTCTGCGGTGCCGTTATTTATAGTTAAAGTCCCGGAATTATTATATAAATATTTGCCTGCGAAAGTAGTGTCGGATAACACGGAAGTGCCGCCGTCATTATAGATGGAGTAATCTGCGCCTGAGAGTGTAACAGTATTTTGAGCTGTAATATTTCCAGTGTTTTTAATTGGCGTATCCGGAGTAGTTACGGTTGTCCCATCTAAAATGAGCGTTCCTTTATTATTGATACCGTGGTCTGCGTTTAGCTTGATATTATCTAATGTTAGCTCCGCGTCAGCGTTATTTGCTATTACATAGCCCGAGTTATAGTAAATGATATCCGGGTCGGAAGTTGTGGTATTATTCTCGATTGTCACTGTACCATTGTTGGCTATCGGGTCACTTAGTATAATTCGGTAGCCATTAGTCTTTATTGTGACATCTTTTTCAGCTGGAATGGTAATTGTGGACATTACATAGTTGTCGGCTAACAACTCTATCACGTCATTTTCTTCTGCGGCACTGATTGCGGCGGAGAGCTGTTTGAATTTTTGGTTTTCGCCGATTTTTGCTACATCGTAATCGTTCGTTAGCCAACGAGCTTCATATTCGGCATTATGTTCAAGATGTATTGCAGAGTTATCGGCGATTGCCTTTACGGCACCGTCTAGATAAGCGGCAATTCCACCCTTCAATATGCCATCATAGAAATTAAACGAGTTTCCATACAATGCGTAGTCACCACCAATAATTTCCGGTGCCGTTCTACTTATCTCGCTGTCATTAGCGCCCAATGTTACATACCCAAGGTCATTATTGCTCGAGCCGGTATTCGCATATATGCCATATGTACTGCCTTCTACTTTTCCATTCTCAACCGTCACTCTCTTGCCGCCACCTTGCCATATGCCGATGCCAGTAGATTGTTCTGCCGTTGCAGTAACCGTACTATTTTTAACGGTATATGCACTATTGAAAATATACATACCATAGGCTCCGCGGCTAGTGCTAGTAGTAGAGGCGCTGATTGTTGAACCAGTAACATCGGCGGCAGATAGATATACTCCATAAGATGCCGAATTACTAGATACAGTGATTGTGCTATTCGTGATTGGAGGGTTGTTGGATTGTACATAGACGCCATAAGAATAGCAGGCGGTACTATTAGTGGATATATTGCCATTTTCGATGCTGACGCTAGACGACCCATTATATATGCCGGCAGTGATGTCGTAGGTATAATCGCCACATGATGTAGAGGCGTTTGAATCGACGGATATACTGCCGCCAGTCATAGCTACTCTTGAGTGATATACGCCATAAGAGCTGTGGAGATTTGTATTAGTGTTTACTACGCTGATATCTCCGCTTTTGATTTCTACCATGGTAGTGCTACCCCAGCCGCCAGCACCATAAACACCAAAGACTGTGTTTGCGCTGTTCGCGTCAACTTCAACACTACCACCATCAATGACTATCTTTCCATTGGAGCCTTCAAGATAGACGCCTGTATTAGAACTTTTTACAGTGCCGCCAAGGAGGGACGTAGTGGAGCTTGCGACATGGATACCGCGACTAGCGCCCTGAATAAGTATATTCGCGCCATTTATGGTTGAACTACTTGTGCCATTGTTATATATGCCAGTATCTGTACTTATTACGGTGCCGTCAGTCATCGTGAAGGTGCTATTGCTGTTATTTTGTACTCCATATTTTCCGGCAGTAATATATCCGGATTCAAAGGTAAGGGTGCCATTATTTACAATTGTGGATGTGTCTACTTTAGGATGGAAAAGTCTACCAGCTTTATTAGGGTCGCTATCTTTAAAGATCATTGTTCCGCCGTTTGTTATTGGCTGGCTATAAGTTAATTTATGTCCATTAAGATCAAAGGTGATAGTTTTACCGGCTGGGCTGCTCGGCAAATCTGCTTCTACTGTGGCGTCTGCGATTACTTTTATGGTGCCGCTGTCGCCGGTAATTGCGTCATATGCTTTTTGTAGGGAATTATACTGATTTTCGCCAACCTGAAGATAGTTTTCTGCGTCTACTAGCCAACAATTTTCTTTATACTCGACAGTTTCTTCTATATGGTAAGTAGTTGCATCAGGGACGGCAGTAATAACACCATCTTGGAATGCTTTTGTCTTACCCTTCAATATACCATCATAGAAATTAAACGAGTTTCCATACAATGCGTAGTCACCACCAATAATTTCCGGTGCCGTTCTACTTATCTCGCTGTCATTAGCGCCCAATGTTACATACCCAAGGTCATTATTGCTCGAGCCGGTATTCGCATATATGCCATATGTACTGCCTTCTACTTTTCCATTCTCAACCGTCACTCTCTTGCCGCCACCTTGCCATATGCCGATGCCAGTAGATTGTTCTGCCGTTGCAGTAACCGTACTATTTTTAACGGTATATGCACTATTGAAAATATACATACCATAGGCTCCGCGGCTAGTGCTAGTAGTAGAGGCGCTGATTGTTGAACCAGTAACATCGGCGGCAGATAGATATACTCCATAAGATGCCGAATTACTAGATACAGTGATTGTGCTATTCGTGATTGGAGGGTTGTTGGATTGTACATAGACGCCATAAGAATAGCAGGCGGTACTATTAGTGGATATATTGCCATTTTCGATGCTGACGCTAGACGACCCATTATATATGCCGGCAGTGATGTCGTAGGTATAATCGCCACATGATGTAGAGGCGTTTGAATCGACGGATATACTGCCGCCAGTCATAGCTACTCTTGAGTGATATACGCCATAAGAGCTGTGGAGATTTGTATTAGTGTTTACTACGCTGATATCTCCGCTTTTGATTTCTACCATGGTAGTGCTACCCCAGCCGCCAGCACCATAAACACCAAAGACTGTGTTTGCGCTGTTCGCGTCAACTTCAACACTACCACCATCAATGACTATCTTTCCATTGGAGCCTTCAAGATAGACGCCTGTATTAGAACTTTTTACAGTGCCGCCAAGGAGGGACGTAGTGGTATTGATGACGTCAATTCCTCGGTATTGCCCATATATAGTTCCGTTGCCAGCAAAGGTGAAAGGACTATTTGTGTATATGGCTGATTGGCCGGTGCTTAATGAGTAGAGATAGGAGTTGTAGTCTAGGCTCAAGGCTCCGCTGTTAGTTGGCGTCATTGCATGGCCACTAGTTGCGCCAATTGCGCCAGCTTCCATGGATAGTGTGCCATTATTTTGAATTGAATCTAGCCCAGATGTCCCTTCGAGGCGCGCCTTTTTAATAACTAGTTCGCCGTTATTAACTGTCGATTGCGGCGTATGAATCATTCCGGCATAAGTTGTTGTTGTCGTAGTTCCGTCATTATGATCGGTCGTGAAAACATTACCGCTAATCACTGGAGTATTACTATCTGCATTTGTTGGGGCAGTTACGACCGTCGTCTTATTATCTTCGATCGTTAACTTACCATTCACGGTGATAGCATCGGTCATCGTCATTTCGTTGCCGTCTAAATCAATCGTGATGTCGGCGCCTTCTGGGATAGTAATTCCATAGCCGGTCGCAAAGTTATCACCGCGCGCGATGTAAATCTTGTAGCCGGTGCGGATTGAGTTGTTGATGTTCTCCTGAATGTTGTAATAGTAAATGTCGCCGCCTACCGTCGTCTTGGAATGCGCTAGGTCGGAGCTTTCCAACTCGACGTGTTGGCAAGATTCTTGGTTCTGGCATTTATCTACAAGTGGGAAATAATAGACAATTTTGTCATCATAAGTATTGCGATAGAATGGCGAGCCATTATAGCCTCCATCGAAAGCAAACTCGCCCTCAATGAAACCGTCGTAATAATAGAAATCGCCGTTCTGGTCTAGGCCAGTCGTAGTACCGATGAGGCGGACATAATCTGGGTCAACGTTCGCGGTATTCTCATCAATATGGTCATTAATGCCCATAGTGAGGGTGCCGTTGTTTGTAAATGCTACGCCATCTTCATTACGAATTTCGCCATTAAGAAGTGTCATGGTGCCATTATTTGTAACGGAACCAGAAACGACGAAATCGTTAAGGTCTAATGTGATGTTCTTCGTATTCGTGAAGTGCTCTTCATCGTTGTCGACAAGCTTGATCGTATCGCCGGATTGCGCTTCTGCCTCAGCGTTAGTGAGGGAAGTATAAAGCTTGGAAGTGCGGGTATTTTGGGCAATAATTGGACCCCAGTTTGCAGTGATGGTTACGTCATCCATTACTGCGAAAGTGTAGTTCGTGAGTGGTTGGCCATTTACGGTCCAGCCAGTGAAGAGATGACCAGCCATAGTTGGTTCGGTGCTCGTGAGAGTATAACTGTCTCCTTTGCGAACACGGGTGGAGATTGGTTGGGTTTCTCCATCAAGTGAGCCACCATTTGGGTCTACCGTTACGGTATGGAATATTGAAGTCTGCCAGTTAGCAACCAAGTCGATATCGTCAGTAACCGTAATAGTAGATTCGGCGTAAGACTCAGTACCATTAAGAGTCCAGTCTACAATCTCGTGTTCTGAGTAAGTAACCGAATCAAGGTCAATTACCGTGCCGTATTGTAGGTAAGCATCGTAAATATCTGTGCTGCCTTCGTAGGTGCCGCCGTTTGGATCAAGCGTTACGTGATACTGCTCGTCATGCGGAAACTCGCCACTAGTTGTTTGAACCTTGATGTTTAGGTGATAGGTTGCGGCTTCGTATTCGTTCTCTGGCTGGGTGCATTCTTTGCCAGTTGGTGTATCGCGGCAAACATTGTATTTAGCTAAGTTCGCATCACAGTTAAATGTGACAGATTTAAAGAGGGAATTAGTAGAATCACCAGGCTCAACTTCATAGTTGTAATAATACCAGTTACCATGACGGGTCCAGTCATTCTCGTTCTGGAAATTGATGAGCGCCAAAGTCTCACCGTCTTTTACGAGCGGTAAGTTGGCGTCGTCTGCGGCATTGCGCCAGTATTCTTCGTAACTGAGGCGTACCTTGAAATTGCCAGTAGAGTTGTTCTTAGTGACAACCGTCTTTGGCACTTCCTGGCAGGTTTCCCAATCAGTAGGAGACTGAAAATTCTCAGTATACTCAGCCTCATAACTAGCTACGCCAAATTGGTTATTAAAGAGAGCTGAATCTTGATAAAAAGCAAACACTCCGCCAACGACCGCCAAAATACCGACCACCGCGAAGATTGGTAAGAATTTCCGGATATGGAATGTGTGCTTTTGACCTCTCATTTTTTACAAAATGCTTATGTATATATTGTATCACTTTTTAAGATAAAAATCACCGTAAAAACGTTGTAAAAATAACATTACCGCAATCATACCGCCCATGCTAAAATTAAGACATAAAAGTGGAGTTACAATATGAAAAAAGCGAAAGTAGCTATTTTGCTATCATTGCCAATTTTTGCTACGGCAATTTTTGATAGCGGCGCATACGCCGATGCGACTAATATTGACGTTAATACTCCAGAGCAATGGTATTCTGCTTTGCAGACAATCCATGCGTCGTCGAACAGTGAATTTACTATCACCCTTGGCGCAGACGTCGAGATCAATAGTAATACTACGATCAATAACCAGGCTATCGACAATGGCAACACTGTCACTATCGTCGGTAATAGTCATACTCTCAAATTTGATATAGGAAATGCTGACGGAAGAATTCGCCTTTCTGGTGGTGCCACTCTCAATCTTGGTAAAAACGATGGGACTGATACACTGACTATCAAAGGTCAAGGCGAGGGTGATCATAATACCAGCTACAGTCTCATTACTACAAGCGGCAGCTCCACTACACTTAACATTTATAAAGGCACGACACTTGCTGAGAACTACAGCAAGGTTATGCACCTAGTTGGCGCAGCTATTCAAGCAACTGGCACGAACGGGGCTATCAATATGTATGGTGGTACTATTCGCGACAACGCTATCATGGGCGGCGGTTATGGCGGCGGCATCGCGATGAACGAAGGCTCAAATAACTCTTTTCATATGTATGACGGCGAGTTTATCAACAACATCACCAACGAGCTCGGCGGTGCTATTTATTCCGAAACCAGTGGAAACTCTATCATAATTGAAAAAGGTACTTTTACTGGTAATAAAGGCCCAGAAACTGTAGGCTCTGGCGGTGCTATCTATATGATATATGGCAATACTACCGATGTAAAAAATGCTACGTTTACTAACAACGTTGGCGTTGATGGCGGCGGTGCTATTAGCGTGTTTTATTCCGGCTCCCTTAGCGTAGACAACTGTACCTTTACCGGCAACAAAGGTAACAAAGGTGGCGAAAACGATTCAGGCTATGGCGCTATCTTCGCCGCACTGAATAGCAATCCAACCGCAATTAAAAATAGCACCTTCACGGGCAATACTGGTAAAAATGGTAGCGCAATCATATTTTACGGTGACAGCGGATCTGTCTCTAACAGTACCTTTGAGAATAATACTGCAACCGGCGGCGGCACAGTCCGTGTTGTAAATGGCGGTTCTTCTAGTGTCACATTTGATAACAATACTTTCCAAGGGAATAAAGCGAGCTCTGGTGGCGCTATCTTTTCCAATGCTCCTATAACAATTACCGAAAACATCTTCAAAAACAACACTGTGGCTAATAATGGCGGCGCTATTTATTCTACTAACACTCTAACTATTTCTGATAGTACCTTCACGAATAACGCTGCGGGTTATGGTGGCGCTATTTTCGGATATGGCGGCTTTACTCTAACTTCTACGAATGACAATATCTCGGAAAACACTGCCGATTACGCTGGTGGCGTCTATCTCGGTAACGGCATCACTGCCGACCTATCAACATCTTCCGTCTTCAATAACAAAGCTACTTCCGGCGCAAACGATTATTTCCTCGAAGATAATATCGCGAGTGTAAAAATTATCCCAGCTTCCAATATGACCGGTATCGCAACTTACGATGACGGAAAAACCACTCTCAAGGACTGGTATGATGATGCTGATACTCAGCGCTATGCTGTAACTAGTCCGACCGCCACAGTCGATACGACCACGTTCGCTGGTGGTGCAACCTATATGCTCACCGCAGCTGGCGACGGAATCTTTACTGTTCACTTTGAGACAAATGGCGGTAGTGCTATCACTGACATGGAAGTAAATTCAGGCGATACTATTACTGCTCCAACTGATCCAACCAAGGATGGCTATGATTTTAAGGGCTGGTTTACTGATGCTGCCCTCACTGCGGAGTTTGACTTCACGACCGCGATCACTCATAACACGACGCTTTACGTAAAGTGGGAATCTACGACTCCAGAGCCAGGCCCAACTCCTCCAGCTCCAACCCCGGACCCAGATCCAGAACCAACCCCAACCCCAACCCCAACTCCAACTCCAGAGCCAGAGAATCCGGTCACTAACGACGAAATTGCAAGTTACGTTCTAACTTTCGCTCTCAGCATTCTCGGTCTTGGCGCCGCTTGCGTCATCAAGCGTTAATTCAAAACGATACTTTTGCGCGACTTCAGGATATTTCTCGTGATCAACTTCACTCAGAAACATCTCTAACGGTCGCGCATATAGTTTGCCTTCACCATAAAGCTGTCGATAAATAACCAACTCTTCGCCGGTTTCCGAATGCGTCGCTACGCCCTCCACGCGATAATTATTGCCTTTGAAGTGCTTATAAGTTCCGCCTATTTTAAGTGTATTCATACATATATTATATACTGTGACAGATACGCTAGATATAGCGCAAAAAACTATTGACATACGCTATATATAGCGCTTATACTTAAATTATGAAAAACATTATCTACTTTACGCCAAGCGACAAAACCCCATTCGACTTTGAGCGATATGCGAAGTCGCTTAATTCATATACAAAAATAGAAAAGCAAGAAATCGCGAAAGCACTCGAGACCGTTTCGCAGTACGAAAATCTCCACGTTAGCCGCCTCGTCGAGCTAGGCGTCGCGCTCATCGAAAAGAACAGCGACGAGGCAACCGCTCGCAAATATTACGATGATCACGAGAAGTATTTTGGCGAAAAATTTGAACGCCTTCGCCGCATCACTGGCTACCTGGTTGGCACTCTCGACCGTTGGAACGATGGCAAAAAGGCTGAAGAGGCCGCCCGTGTCAAACATTCCGTCAATTCATCAATTGACGATGCGGTACGCGCCAAGCGTCTCGAACAGCAGGCGATTGCTCACAACATTGCCTACGCTAGCTAATTGTGCAAGAATTTCTTCGCTATTTTTCCGCTAGCCGTCAGATGGGGATCCAGGGAAAATTCAATTGGATTCCCATTTTCATCTAACTCAGGTTCAGCAGAATAATCTGGCACATAGTCTTTTTCGAGCATTGCGGAAGCCTCGTCTTTATTTGAATAAGACCAATAAATCCAGCTGAGTTTTCGATTCTTCATATAATCAGCCCAACGTTTGAAGGCGTCTTCATATAATTCTCCTGCGCCGGTTGCATCGGTCGCGCCACATTCGGAGATGAATACTGCTAGGCCTTTGTTGCGGAAATTATCGATAGAATCACGAAGTGTCACGTTGTGAGAGCCGGCATAAAAATGAAGGGCATAGGCAACGTTTGGATCACTTAGCGGTTTTACGCCGGCGCTAGATAAATCCTTGCTCCAATCTGGCGTGCCGACAATCACGAGCGCATCAGTATTCTTGCGTATCTCACCAAGGACATTCACCGCGTATGGATAAACATTGTATTCCCAGGTAATTTCTTTGCCGTTTGGTTCATTGCAGATTTCATATATCACATTCGGCGTGTCGGCATACTTCGTAGTCATCTCAGCAAAAAACTCTTTCGCCTGCGTTTCGTAGGTTTGCGGATTATTATCATTTAAAATATGCCAATCGATAACTACATAAATATCTAGCGCAATGCATGCATCGACCAGTTCGTAGACCTTTTCTTTTAGCGCCGGGTTCGCAATATAACCGCCAGCGTTTGGATCGGTATACATTGCAATCCGAAAAACGTTAATATTAAATTCTTTCTTTAGCTGGGTGATGTTTTCGCTGTTATAAAGCTCGCTGTACCACTGCAAACCATGCGAGCTAATACCGCGAAGCTGAATTTCCTCGCCGTGTGAATTCAAGATTTTGTTGCCATCTACGTGCAATTTCCCGTTATAACTTGCCGTTGTCTTATCCACGAATACTTCCTCCGCTGGTGAATTTTGTGAAAAGCCAATCATCAAAGCCACAGCCGTTCCTGCCAAGACAAGTACGACAATCCCAAAAAATGGCAACAGCTTTTTCACTTACCCCTCGCAATAAGACCGAGGTAAGTTTTGAAGCGATATTTTACCTGTTTGTTCGGCTTGAAATTCTTGTAGTGTTTGCTGCGGCGCAAATCGAAGATTAGCGCAGCGAGCAAGTAGAGCGAGTTGATCGCCATCCAAACCATCGGGATGATAAAGATGCTCAAATTCTCGTCTTGGACGCGCTGGTAAGACAGCACGATTCCGGCAACGTTTGCGGCAAGTAACGCAAGATGAACGAGCAATAATATGATATCGGCATGACCTTTTTTGGTTTTTTCGCCTTTTTTTGTCACGGCGAACTTTTTGTTAGAAAAACCGATTAGCTCTTTCAGAATAACTGGCGCCATAAATGGGGCCTGAATCAGCTCGTAAATCTTGGTCCATGTGGCCGAACTATAACTGCCCTCAAGCACATCGAGCAAGAAGCGACGTAGTAAATACTGTGCCAAGAATATTACAACGAAGACCTGCAAATCGCCCTGAATTGCAATGATACCAAAGAATGCAAAGAGCAGTGGCAAAACCATATATAGAATTCGACGAATACCAAAGCACCAGTAATTAATGGCGACAAAATAATCGAATTTTTGGCGGAGCGTTAAACCTTTTAGGCGGAATAATTCATATGCCTTCATAGTCTGAATACAGCCACGGCCCCAACGCGAACGTTGCTTGAGAAAGCTGCTGAGATTGCTCGTCGCTTCGCCGTGCGCTAAAACATCTGCGATTGCTATTGCGCGGTAGCCTTTCGATTCGATTAGCATACCGGTAGCGATATCTTCGGCGATTGTAGCCGTAGAAAAACCGCCGACGGATTTTAAAGCTTCACGAGATATTACACAGTTTGTGCCGCAAAGAATCGTAGAGTTGTGATTGTTGCGCGCGAGCTGAATATAGTGATAGAAATAATCTTGCTCAAAAGGCAGGTGCTTGCTGAGCCTTGCCTGGAAAATATCTGGATTATTGAAACTCTGCGGAGTCTGAACAAAGCCAATCTTCTCTCCGTCCACAAAGAACGGCACTGTTTTCATTAGGAAATCTTTACTCGGGCGCATATCTGCATCGAAAACCGCGATGAGCGGGGAATCGGTCTTTTTCATCGCATGGTTGTAGTTGCCAGCCTTCGCAAAAATATTATTATCGCGCGAGATATATTCGACCTTTAGCCTTTTTGCTAATTTCTCGACGTCTTTACGGCCGCCATCATCGCAAACAAAAACATGTAATTTTTTGGCCGGGTATTTCATATTTGTACAGGCACTAAGCGTCTTTTCGAGTAGCGCCAAATCTTCATTGTAGGTCGCAACAAATACATCTACATCCGGCAGAGAAGACTCGTCGACCTTTGGCGCTTTTGGCGAGAATTTTTTGTATATAAGCGTGTTGCGGAAATAGACGCAAAACTCAAAAATCTCGATAAACTCGACAATCGCCACGATGATACCAAAGATAATGTCTACTGGGCGCAGGTTAAACGGAATCGTAAATACGATGCGATAAGTAATATATATAATCGTTGCAAAAAAAGTTAGCGAGAAAAGAATAATTTTAATTGGGTTAGCAAATTTAGGTTTCATTCTTTTAAGTATACTATATCTGTCAACGCTCGCGCAAAGCCGTGAAGCTCGTGGTATAGTATAAGAATGAAATTATTGATGCATACCTGTTGTGCGCCATGCAGTGTTTATTGTATTAAGAGCCTCCGCGAAGAGGGGATAGAGCCGACTCTTTTTTGGTACAATCCAAACATCCATCCGTATTCGGAATATAAGGCGCGCCGCGACTGCCTGAAGAACTACGCAGAGCAGCGCAAGGTGCAGCTGGTGCTAGAGGATGCCTATGGTCTGGACGAGTTCATCTGCCAGGTAGATCCAACTAAACTTACGACCCGTTGCGAGGATTACTGCTACCCGAAGCGCTTCCGTAAGGCCTTCGAGTATGCCAAGGCAAATGGCTACGATACTATTACGACCACGCTGCTTTATAGTATTTATCAGAAGCACGACAAGATCGCCGAGATTATGCAAAAGATGGCCAAGGAATATGGCGTAAAGTTCCTCTACCGCGACTTCCGTGAGGGCTGGCGTGAGGGGCAGGATGAGGCTCGCGCAGCTGGTCTCTATATGCAGAAGTATTGCGGCTGTATCTATTCCGAGGAGGAATCTGGTCTCGGTCGCGAGGTAGCCAAGCAGCTAAAGAAGCAGGGTATTTCGCCAACGAACCAGAACGTCCGCCAGCTAATAGAGCAACGCAAAACCGACAACATTATCTACCCAGAAAACTTGAAATAAAAAATATCTCCGAATCACTCGGAGATATTTTAATGAGAGGCTTTAGCGACGGCTTCTTGCTAGCTTGTTGCGGATAACCACTGCTAGTACACCGGATGCAGTACCGAAGGATGTGATGTAGGCAAAGATGTTAATCGCGGAAGTAACTGGCGTATCTGGGATAATGTCTGGAATGAATGGTATTGGGTCGACATCATCGCTCATTGGCAAGACGTCAGTATCTGGTTTGCCCTCGGTGTACTTATCTGTGTAGATAATGTTGATGAGCTTTACGCCTTCCGGACCTTCTGGATCCTCAACGAGTTCGTAATCAATAGTCTCGAAGTTGACGTTTGCGAAGTTGAGCTCGGCCTTTGGCACTGGGGTATCCCAAACGGTACCGAAGTCTGGATTCTCTTCAATGGTTGGCTCCATCTTGGCGAAGGTTAGTTCTGCGTCGTGGCGAGAGTAGGAGTTATCGTCATACTCAGCCCAGCTATCAGACTCAACCACCATACCATCACGGCGGAGGCCGTAGACGGTAAGACCATTCTTATCAAAGTCTTTGTTGTCATCAATCTTGACGTAGGTCTTGTTCGTAGTTAGATATAGAACCTCATCGAGTGGATAGAACGTGCCATCGAAGCTTTCGCGGCCATTGAAGGCGGCGTAGCTTTCGGTTGGGGAAGTCGAGTAGGCGTAGATGTCGGTGCCTTCAGGAATGGTTGGGCCAAAGGTCTCAGCGCTTCCACTCTCGCTTCCGCCTTCACCCATACCGCCTAGTACTGGTGGATGGTAATCTGGGAGGTTCTCATCCATAACGATGGTGTTACCCCAGATGAAGATGCGCTTGAGCTTGTTGTCGTTAGAGAAGGCTGCGTTATCGATGCGCTTTACGCGGTAATCAATAGTAGCCTCAGTTAGTTCAGGTGCGTTAGCAAAGGTCTTTTCAGGAAGCGTACCGTTGCTGTAGGTTTCAGGAACCTCAACCTTAGTGATCTTCTTACCGTTCATGAATACCTTTGGTGCGGCATCGAAGTGAGCGGCGTTGAGGTTGAAGTCGCTACCAGCCTTACCGACAGTCTTGAAGCCGGTGTTTTCAAATGCACTTTCGTTAATTACAACAGTTTCGTCCTTGATGCCTGGAGCAAAGATAACTTGTTCAAGCTTCTCGTCATCTTTGAAGGCGAGATCGCGGATGGTACGTAGATTGGTGTTCTTGCCCATATCTACCTTCTTCAAGAATTCGCAGTTTCTGAATGCCGCATAAGTAATGGTTGGGAGATTGGTAATCTCAATCTCTTCAAATGGCATATGCCAGAATTCTTCGTAGTATACGGTGCGTGTCTCGTCGCCCCAGGTTACTTCTTCGCTATCTGGCTTTTCGTACCCCACGAGGCGATTAGACTTAATAGTCATCTTATCCATCTTTGCATTCCAGAACATCTGGTGTACTAGTTCACCGCTATCGCCCCAACCAGTATTTTCCGTTGTCAAATCTGGCTCAATCGTAACAGTGTCATAATGGACGTCTGTAGGACCAGCATTAAAGGCGGAGCCACCAATTTTTGTGACGGAGCCTGGGATAGTTACATCGTCAGCCATGTCTGAGCCGAAGAACGCGGCGTTACCAATGGTTTTAACGCTATCTGGGAGCATGTTAGTGATCTTACCAGACGCCAACAAGAAGGAATAATCGTCAACGGTTATTAGAGTGTCTGGAAGAGCAAATGGCTCAGTGATCTCAGCGAACTCGAATGCATGAGAAGCAATTGTCTTTGTGCCGCTGTTGAAGGAGATACCGTTAAGCTTTGCGAATTGGAAGGAGTTGTTAGAGATAGTTTCGACGGAGCCAGGGACGGAGAATGGCTGTTCGACGGTTGCACGCTGGAAGGCACAGTTGTTTATGGTTGTTAAGCCGTGAGGGAGGTGGAGTTCGCCAATTGTTGCGCCGCCAAATGGTGTCCAGGCGGTAGTCAACATAGTCCATTCGGTTGCAGACATATCAAACTCATCATAAGATAGCCAGGAGAATACGCCAATGTTACCAGGAACATTTGTTACGTTCTTGTCGGTGAAGATGACCTTGCCGTAATGCTCGCCAGATAGTTCCTGACCGCCATTGCTACCGCTGTAGGTGCCCTGGGCGGACTTCATTGTCTGGTTGAAGATGGTATAGAAGGTTTCGAAGTTCTTGCCGACTAAGTCATAGGAGTTCTTATAATGACCTTCCTCGACCTGTACGCCGTTCTCCCATCTTGCATTTACCCATTCAGTCTTGTCTTCCATGTATTTGGATACTGCGAATCGCCAAGCTTTTTCTGCTCTATTTTCTTCCGGAATATCCGAGAAGAAATTGATTAGAGACTGTGGAGCCTGGAAGGCGTTAATGGTGCGATCGACCGGATTAGTGACTGCTGCGCCGAAGTCGGTATCAATCGTAATATTGCGAAGAGAAGGAGCGTCTGCAAAAGTACCTTCGCGAAGTACGGTCACGCCTTCAGGAATGAGAACGTCACGAACGTTAGTGCCTTGGAATGCGCGGATGCCAACTTTATAAAGATTTGGTGCGTTCAAATCTGCAGTAAGCGTACTTAAGCCATAGAATGCTTCATCGCCAATATATTCTAGTGAAGATGGGAGCGAATTAATCTTAATCAATGATAATTCTTTGCCTGGGTTATAAGGAACTCCGCTACTCCAATAACGTAGGTATGAGCACTCAAAAGCTCCATCGCCAATGATTTTGACGGAATCAGGAATAACGAGTGGCTCCTTAATAACTGCGGTATTGAATGCGCGCTCGGAGATTACTTCGAGGTGCTCTGGAAGGACAAATTCGTCCGCATATGAACCATAAGTCATCATCTTTGGTAAGACTTTCCAGCCGGTCTTGCTCATATCAATCTTTTTAGCACTGAAGCCTTGACCGCATCCTTGAATGCCGAAGAACCATTCATAGTGCCTTCCGCCCCATTTTTTCTCTAGGGCATCGGTTACGAATAGGCTTGGGAATTCGTGCTGTACTTTATCGGTAAATGTAATTGTGCCGTATTCAGGGGCGTAGCAGCCTCCAGCAATCATGGCAGTGAATCCGAATTGTCCAGACCATTCATTTTTCGCGGGATTGAAACGTAGGCTTGGGACATTTACTTCTGGGCCAAAGATATCTAGATCTATCGTTACGTCATGCAACGTTTTGCTGTTATAATCGTAGAATTTTTCAAAAACTTGATTGCCGATATATTTAAGCGAGCTAGTAAATATGACATCGCGAGCTTTTGTCTCGGCGAAGGCATAATCGCCTACTGCGACGAGGTTAGGGAAGTCGAAGTTAAAGTCTAGATAGTTATTGTATTGGAATGCCCCAGCGCCGATAAACGTAAGACTCTTAGGCAAATCGGTATCAAAACGATTGTGAGCGAAAGCGAGGTTGCCGATGCCTTTTAAGCTGTTTGCCGGGAGCAATACTTCATCAAGAATAGGGCCAGAAATAGTGCTACCAAGTTGTAAATCAAAGGCAGAGGAACCGACATATTCGATACCTTCACCAATCGATAGTTTTTTCAAGCTTGCGAAGCCGTAGAAATATAGTGGAGCGATGATATTTTTGTAACTGTTGACATTAATGAAGTCATCTTCAAACTTGTACCCTAGATTCCCGGAAGTAATATAAGCACTTTTGCCACCGTATTCGGATCTATCAACCCAGCCATAACCGACAGCCGCGCCGTAGCACTGCTCCATTGTTGGTTGATATTTCCCATCCCAAGCATATGGTTTCATTGCTTGATAATTAGTTTCGCGGATATCTGTTTCAAGGTACTCGCCCGTCCAGCAGTTTGTATGCCATCTGTACTGATCGTAGTTTAAGTGGGTTGAAGCTACTTCTTCATTTGCACCATAAGGAGCGATAATATTCAGTTCCTCTACGGCAATAGATCCTCCGCTCCATCCTTCGTTTTTACCAATAATCGTAGAAAGTGGTAAAGTGGTACCAACCTGCATTGTATCGTAGGCAATAGTTAATTTCTTGAGCGTATCGTTCTTAAAACTGGCCGCCTCTAACTTCATTATAGACTTTGGCAAAGTTAGCTCGGTAAGAGTATGATCGCGGAAAGCGGCGTACTGAATAGTATTAACGCCAGACAGATTCAAGCTAGTTAGATGAACACCATCAAATGCGCGCGCACCGATATTCTTAATATTTGTGTTGCTGAAATCTAATGAAGTGATTCCAGTTCCGGCGAAAGTATCATTGGTGACTTTTGTGATATTATCTGCAAACTCAACCTCCGTCAAATCGCCGCAATCCCTGAACAAGCCCGGGCCAGTCTCCTCAGTCTTAATAATCGCCTTGGTGATATTAGTATTCTTAAAAATATCACCGCCCATGTAGCCACTATGCTCGATGGTCATTGTCGTGTTGGCGGCATTGAAGGTGGAGCCTTCGAACGTATTCCAGCCAAGATAATTAAAGTCGCCGAAATTGGTTAGCTTTAATTTATAGTTAGCGAATGCCTTGCTGGCACGTTTTGTGGTAGTTTTTGGAGCATAGTAGACGCTACTATCTGGAATATAGCAGGTACCTGCAACTGGGGCAGTGCTCATAGACCAGCCACTAATAATGCAGCCTAAATCTGAAGCTGTTGGCGCGAATGCGAGCTGATCTTCTGTGGACATATCCTTAAAGTTGGGGAAGCGAGATTCAATGTCGCTACGATTCAAAGAAACTCTGCTAGATTTGCAGCTGTAAGTTCGGTTTCTGCTATTGTAGGACCAGCTGCTACATACTGTGTATTCTACGGAGATATCAACATTATCGCCAATCACCATATTCTCGCCAAAGACGAGCTCAGTCTCGGTGTTAGGGTCAATGATTGGTTTTACGCCCAAAATCTGGATCTTTGAGGTGTTGGTCATATCGAGCTTGGTCGTGCTCGCAGTTGCGGTGCGGCGAGGGTAGGTAGCCTCGTAGGCAGTGGTCTGTGCTGCCGTATCAGCATTTTTCAAGAAATAAGTATCAAGGGTCGCAGTGATGCCAGGCACTGAGCCATCAGTAAGATCGGCTAGGCTTGGAACAGTAATAGTAGTAGCATCTGGGTCTTTGTCGTAGAACATGATGGACAATTCCTGATTGTCTCCATCAGTCTTCAAAGAATACTCCCAACGAGCATTACCTTCCGTAATGATGCCACCGGTAGTAGTAGCAGCGGAAGCATTTCCGCCAATAATTATTGTTGATATTGCGGCTGCAACAAAGGCAGCAAAATGCAACTTAGACCTAGTCGTTGCACGTTTATATACACACATATACACCTCTCTTGTTCTGTGTTTATTTTGACCCTTATATAATTCAATCTAACCATAAACATTTTCATAATGCAAGTATTTTTTATTTAATTTTTAGCAAATAAAAAATAGTCCCTCCGTAAGGGAAGGACTATCTGTTTTTTAGCGGCCGTTGCGCAAATTCAGATGTTTGCGCTTTTCGCTGTGTTTGTGGTTATTGTTGCGGTTCAACTTTGCAGTTGGAACAGCTTTACCCTTAGTCTTGCGTGCCATATAATCTATAACCTCCGAAATTATTTCTCAGCTTTTGCTGCTTTTTTCTCGGCTTCTTTCTTAGCCTTGGTGACTTTGTTGCCACGAGTAGCCTTGAGAGCCTCTGCTTTCTTAGCGCGAGCCTTGAAGCGGTCGACGCGACCTTCGGTATCGATGATCTTTTCTTCGCCCGTGAAGAATGGATGAGATGCGCTAGAAATCTGCATCTTTACGAGTGGGTACTCTTTACCATCCGTCCACTTGATGGTTTCCTCAGACTTAGCGGTGGAGCGAGTTAGAAAAGAAAACTTTGCCTGCTCATCGGCAAACACCACAAAGTCATAGTCTTTAGGTTGAATTGATTTTTTCATAATTACGACTAATTATATCAGATAAAGAGATAGAAGTAAAGTGTTAAAAAATACGCCGCTCGTGCTAAAATAAATACAGTAATAAACAGGATTATTTAGCATGCCAGAAGGTCAGCCAGAGCAGGGGCCTACGTCTAGAAAACGCGCCCGTAGCAATAAGAAATTCTTTATTATCGGGGGAGTAGCCATCGCGGCCATTGTCGCCGTAGTGATATTCATTATTATTCAGTCCAATATGTCTGGCAGCAAGATCGAGTTGTACAAAACCGACGCATTTTTCCTCTCTACTAGAGATAATGGCGAGACAAAATATGCTCTCTTCAAAAACGATGGTAGCAAAGTTACCGACTTTGCCTATTCTCAGGTCAGCCAGTTCGTAAATGGTTACGCCTTCGTCGAAAGTCTCGATGGCAAGGATGGCATTATTGACCACAACGGCAACATGACGGTCGACTTTGGCGAATATGACAATATTTCCGCTCATATGGGCATCTATGAGGCTACAAAAGACCAGAACGAAAAGCTCATCCTCGGTAATGGCGAAGAGCTCGTCAAAGAATACAAGTCTTATGATTATGCGCCAAATTCGCCATATGTCATCGTATCTTTTGAAGATAACAAATATGAACTCTACAACGCTCTCGGCGACAAACTTGCTGATTTCAATAGCGAGGAAAAGCCTGTTATTACCGACGACGACCCAGAAACGGTCACCGCTGTTAGCGCCAAGGGTGCACTCATCGTCCTCAGCAATACCAACTTCAAACCAGCTAATACTATCGCGGATATTAATACGCTCTACGATATCGATGAAGCGACCGAAGATGGTAAGACTATTACTTTCTTTGAGCATGGCAAACACTATGACGATTCCGCGAAGCGCGCAATCTACAACACCGATAACTTTACTGAGCTAGGCGATTCCTGCAAAGATCTCGACATCAATGATGACTATGCAAATGAAGAGCGCGTTTATGCTACCTGTGAGAAAGATGACAAGAACTTCCTCATTCGCAACAATGCAGTCTCTGACATCGAGGTTGTGAATTATGGTAACGGCTACATCGTCTATGACGAAAACCACTATGTTCGCTACAACTCCGAAGAGAAGAAAGCAGAATTCTTCGTCAATGGCGATAGCAAAAAGACTATTGATGCAAACTATCGTGTCTCCATCTCATACAAGGGCTATCAGCTCAACGATTACAAAGCTAGAAAGGTCACGCTCTTTGATCTTAATGGTGATGAATTAATTGCTCTCAATGACACTTCGTCTTCTAGTGAGATCAACGGTATCGACGATAATGATAATGTCATTGTCCGCGACAGCAAGAAAGAAAGCAACGAGCGCTATGTCGTGATGAATAAAAACGGCGAGGAATTGTCTGGCCGCTACTACAATATCACTCCTCATGGCAAATATTACTCCGCAATTAATCGCAGCAACAACACTTCAGACTTGCTAGACAAAGACGGCAAAGTTATCGTTTCTGGCGAATACAATGAATTTGCTTTCTATGAAGACAATCAATATATTCTTGCTCGCAAGGGCGATTCTAGCAATCGCCAGTATGACGTCGTAGATGTTGATGGCAAATCTATTAAGGGCACCATAGAGGGCACCGTTACATACTACAAATCTGGCTACTTCCGCGCAATTCAGGATAACAAAATCCGTTACTACACTCTAGACGGTAAGCTTATCCACGAATACGAAAGCTAAGCATCAAAATACTCCGGTTTAATCCGGAGTATTTTTTATTCTTTATTCGCGACCGTAGAGACGCTTCGTGATTTCTTCTAGTTTTTGAACGCCATTTTCAAGGTGGAAGTAATGCCTGACATAAAATAGCGTCACGACCAGCAAGATGCCATCGATTATGCCGATTCCGGCAATAATTACTTCACCCCAACCACCTCTAGGCAGCCAGATTTCGAGTGCGCCGAAAAAGATGAAAAATAGAATCATGAACAGGGCAAAGAATAGCGTCACGATTAAGTGGATTAGTCGCTCATGTTGGAACTGCTGCACCATGGTTTTGTGGTATTCTTGCAGCTCCTTGCTCGGTTTTTCGCTTTCTTTTTCAATGTATTTGATATAGTCTTGCAACTTCTTATTCATAAGCACATTATAACCCGAACCTGCCGAACCTGCCGAACTTCCGAAGGATTTTCACTGTCCTTTTCCTTATTTCGCAACGTACGAAGACTTGGCGAACTTACGAAGGATTTTCACTGTCCTTTTCCTTATTTCGCAACGTACGAAGATATCACAAACGTAACGAACTTCTGAAACGTTGTCCTTATGCTTGCTGTATTTTTGTGAGGCAGTAAACTCTTGATATGGAGGATAACTATTATCGTGAGTTATGGTTCACTTTAAGAGGTCTGGAGTACCTCATTGGCGTCAATCGCAATTCTTTAGCATATCGCCTGAAACGCCTTGAAGAATTCGGCGCGATCGAGCCAATAATGACTGAACGCTGCTTTTTCGGCCATAAGGAAGGGAACCGAATGGTCCATCGTCATATAAACATCTACAATATCTTTGCCGCTAGGACGCTAGCCTCGACTTATGATACGAAACGGGCAAGAAGCGTCGTTGAAAGATGCAATGACATCATTAAATGGAATAATGATGCGGATTTTTCTAATGTTAAATCGCGAATAATTGACGGCCCAATTGATTCGTAACTTCGTTGCGTCTTCGTACATTGCAAAATGGCCATATAGGCATGAAAAATCCTTCGTAAGTTCGTCATGTCTTCGTACGTTGCGAAGTGGCCATATAGACACGAAAAATCCTTCGGAAGTTCGTTGCGTTCGTCATGTTCGGCGGCGGGCGGACGGGCAGAAGATCAGATTACTCGGCCAATCTCATCAATCGTAGTATCGCCACGTAGTGCTGCGAGGACGCCTTTTTGTTCGAGCGTAAGCATACCTTCGGCGCGGGCCGTCTTTTCAATCTCAT
>Ga0247610_10001578_pt1 | contig 28077 bp, 19 predicted proteins | sample 174DNAGHGhighgp2_FD_193483 | JGI IMG/M metagenome (GOLD analysis project Ga0247610, IMG submission 193483) | Sheep rumen microbial communities from Palmerston North, Manawatu-Wanganui, New Zealand - 1742 DNA GHGhigh gp2 | ecosystem: Host-associated > Mammals > Digestive system > Stomach > Rumen...
GTAATATATATTTCTTAGATGAAAATGGTAGTGTCTTACATAATGGAAAAAGATATTCCTTACAAAAGGATATCATTCTACCTGAAGGAATCAACAAGCTAGTATCAGGGCTTTTTAGGGGATTTAATAAAGTAGAATCTTTATATATTCCAGCATCCGTAACTGAGTTTAACGGTGGTTGGCAATTCTTTAATTCTTCATTCAAAAAGATTTACTATGGAGGAACACAAGAGGCTTGGAATAGTATTAATAAAAATGAAGAAGACAGTAATAAGGCACTAAAAGATATGACCATTTATTTCTATAGTGAAGATACACCTTCTACTGATGGTAATTATTGGCATTATGTAGATGGAGTCATTACAATTTGGGAATAAAGAAAAAGAAAAAGTACAATGCACTTTATTTTGCATTGTACTTTTTCTTTATAGTGGCCTATATTGCTTCATATTTGAGTCTATTATTTTAAAACAATAATAGTATGATAGTTTTAATTTAATATTATAAAATCTTGGAAAAATAATCACAAATTAATTTGAAATCAGCAAGTCTTTCACCAGGCTTTAAAATTTGAATAATTTGAATTTCAAAATCCTTATAGTTAAGTCTAATGGTATTTCTCTTAGAAGCCTCCTGGAATAATAAATTACCATCCTTTTTCTTACTGCTTTCCTTGTCAATATAAAAGACAATTTCAGTAGGCTTTTTCGTATCTATTTTATATACTCCAATTTGCTTACAATAAGATTTCATTAACTTCTCATACATATATAGATATAATTCTTCATCAATTTGGCCAAATCTATCGATTAATTCATCCTCTAATTGATGCAATCCTGCAAGGCTGTTAATCTTATCAATCTTTTTATGTATTTCAATTCTTAAATCATCACTATTGATATAATCCTTTTGAATTGTCCTAGATACAAGAGGGGTAACTAAAGAAATATCTTCTTTCTTTTCCTTCTTATCATCAAAGGAGATTTCTCCTTCATGTTTTTTCTTATCAATTTCTTCTTGTAGGATTCTTAAATATACATCAATACCTACAGATTCAACAAATCCAGATTGCTCATCTCCTAATAAATCACCAGATCCTCTAATAGATAAATCTCTCATAGCAATTTTATATCCAGATCCTAGCTCATTAAACTCTCTTATGGTTTCGAGTCTTTTTTCAGCCTCAGGTGTTAATACCTTTCTTGGTTCATACATTAAATAAGCATACGCAATCTTAGATGACCTGCCTACTCTACCTCTAATTTGATACATTTGGGCAAGGCCTAATCTATCCGCGTCATGAATAATTAATGTGTTTGTATCTGGAATATCAATACCAGTTTCAATAATCGTTGTACAAAGTAATACATCATATTCCTTATCAATAAATGCTTGAATAACATCCTCTAGTTCTTCTTTAGCTAATTTACCATGACCAACACCAATTCTCGCATATGGGACTAAATCATGTAGTTTTGTTGCCATGTCCATAATGGTCTCTACACGGTTATATAAATAAAATACCTGGCCACCTCTTGCGATTTCTCGTGTAATAGCATCCTGAATGATTCTGTCATTTCTTTCTAATACATAAGTTTGAATCGGATATCTATTCTTAGGTGGAGTCTCAATCATTGATAAGTCCTTAATGCCCATGACAGACATTTGTAAAGTTCTTGGGATAGGCGTTGCGGTTAAGGTAATACAATCAACATTGACCTTTAGTGCTTTAATCTTTTCCTTGTGAGTCACTCCAAATCTTTGCTCCTCATCTACAATTAAAAGACCTAAATCATGGTATTTAACCTCTTCTGATAATAATCTATGCGTACCTACAACTAAATCAACAGATCCCTTTTTTATATCTTCAATAATTGTCTTTTGATTTTTCTTAGACACAAATCTAGATAATAATTCGACTCTTGCGCCATACTTTTCCATACGCTTTTTAAATGTATAATAATGCTGACGGGCTAAAATAGTAGTTGGAGCTAAAATAGCCACTTGCTTACCACCTAAAATCGCCTTAAATGCCGCTCTAAGTGCAACCTCAGTTTTTCCATACCCTACATCTCCGCATACCAAACGATCCATTGGGCGTTTTGTTTCCATATCTCTTTTAATATCATCAATCGCTTTTTTCTGATCTTCTGTTAATTCATATTCAAAATCATTTTCAAGCTCAAGCTGTAAATTATTATCCTTAGGGAATTGAAATCCCTCTGCAGCCTGTCTTGCTGCATATAATTTAATTAGGGCATCAGATATATCATGAACTCTTTTTCTAACCCTAGCCTTTTGTCTGGCCCACGCAGTTGAACCAAGCTCATGTAAAACAATCCCCTCTGCATCCTTAGATGCATACTTCATCAAGGATGATATTTGCTCAAGCGGTAGCATTAGTGCGCTTTGATTTGCATACATAATATAGATATAATCTCTTGATATACCCTTTTGCGTTAATGTTTTAATCCCCTGATATTTACCAATACCATAATCATAATGAACAACATAATCACCAATAACTAATTCATCATAATTAGATATCTTTGTTGCATTCTTATAAATAGATTTATAATGAATCTTTTTCTTTTGATAGAATGAATCAAAGATAGTTGATTCATGAATAATTACAAAATCATCCTGAATGAAGGATGGATAATTTCCCTCAATATAATATACAATACCCTTTTTAAGATTTGAAAAATCCTTTAGAGGTACTAAGATTAAGCTTTTTTCCTCAAGTAATTCATTAAGCTTTTCAATATGTTCCTTTTTATTAATAACTAATACAAGATTTTTAGTTTTTGAATAATCTAATAAATCCTGTAGGATAAGCTTTTGATTTGCTTTATAGGGTTCAACTGGTTTACTATTTGCAAATTCATCATTATCAAATAGATTTCTAACCCCCTCTAAAATAACATTAGAGATATTTAAAATTGAATCAAAATCATTAAATATCTTTAAAGAAGATAAGGAATATCCACCTAATCTTGTACAAGCAAATTCAATATCTACCATTATTCTTTCATACATTTCCTTACATTTTACAGGATCAATAAAATAAATCTTTTTATCGCTTGAAAAATCAAAGATAGATGTCTCCTTATTTGAAAAGAATTTAATGTATCTAGATAGAGAATCTAACGACTTATGTAAATATAGATTTTCCATATCTCTTTTATACATATTATCCTCATCAACAGATAAGGAATAATTATTAAGATAATCAAAGATTTTATTCTTTGCTATTTCATATTCCTCTTCATTATAAATAAATTCTGATACAGGTAATATCAATGCATCTTCTATCTTATTTAAAGATCTTTGTGTTTCTACATCAAAAACCTTAATGATATCTAATGTATCACCAAAGAAGTCTAATCTTAATGGATTGTTATACCCTAAAGGAAAAATATCTATAATAGAGCCTCTTCTTGAAAATTCTCCTGTTTTAGTAACTGTATATACCTTCTCATAGCCTAAGGATAATAGATTTAATTCTAAATCCTTTATTGGATAATCCATATCCTTATGCAATCGAATAAAGGAATTTAGCCACTTTTCCTTTGGCATTTCATATTGAATAGCACCCACTAAATTTAGGATAACTATCTTCTTTTCATTTTCAATTAAAGTATATAATGTATTGATTCTTTCAAATAAAAAATCACCATTAGAAGAAATTACATCTACAGATACTAATTCATCCTTTGGGAAGAACAAAACATCCTCTTCAGGAACAAGAGAGGATAAAATATCATAATATCTTTGTGCAAAATATAGGTTTGGTGTAACAACGAAGATAGTCTTTTTTTGATTTAAAAAATCAGAAGCTATCATATTGATATTGAATTCATCACAGGTGTTACCCACCCTAATATGCTTAGAATCTATTAAAGTTTTATTTTTTTCATAAAAATATTCTAAAAAATTCATATTTCACCTAAGACAAAAAGCTCTGAAAAACAGAGCTAAAATATTATTCAATTGCTAATTTAATCTTTTTAGGAAGCATTTTGCATTCTTCCTTAGAGATTGCAGAGATAGTTACTCTTAATACATTTCCCATTGGAATCGTATGTATTTTTTCTTTAACTAACCTTTCATATGCTAAATCTGGATTACTACAAGGAATTGTAATAAAGAATCCACATTCAAAAGGTAATGTTTCTAAGCCACAAGACTTAGCCTCACTTAAGAAGATATTGGCTCTTTCTATTAATGTGTTAGATGCTTTATAAAGCTCATCCTCAAATGATTTTTTAAATTCAGGATTTGTTAGTGCTTTAACACAAATATTCATACCTAAATTACTTGGGTTAGACCATTTAGAACGAGATGAGAATTTGTTGGCTCTGCTAAACTCATCTAATGCTTCCTTATTTTTAGAATAGGCAAGCTGAGCTCCTATTCTAACACCATATAAGGCTAATGTTTTAGAGCCTGAGAATGCCATAATTACTAAGCAATTCTCATTTAATCTTTGATATTTTGCAATGTTCGCTCTAGTTTTACTAAAGCCTCCCTTTGCATAATCAATATAGGCCATATCATGTAGTAAAATGACTGGTGTATTGTCTTTTGATATTTCATTCATCAAATCAATAACCATATCCCATTCATTATCTGTCATTGTATATCCAGTTGGATTATGACAAGGATCATTAATGACGAATAAGACTCTACCTTGATTCTTTTTAGACTCTAGCATCTTATTCTTTAAATCCTCTATATTAAAAGTGCCCTTATCATTAAATAGCTTATAAGTATCAAAGCCTTGATGATTTTCATATAGACATTGCTTATAATTACCCCACATATAATTAGGTAATAAAGCTTTATCATCCTCATTTAAATAATTGGCAAATGTATTTGATAATGCACCTGTACCACCTGGAGTGGCCATTACTCTTGCGTTATCCTTCATTAAATCATAATATTCTCTAAATACCCAACTTTTAACAGCCTCGTGGAATTGATTAGATCCAGGTGTGGATGCATAGGCATACTTTTCATCAATGGTTAAGCTATTTAATGCTTTATCTACACTTTCAAAAGCAAATAGCTTACCTTTCTCATCATATAGCATTCCAATGGTAGCATTTACTACAGATGGATCTTTTTTCTTTTCCTCCTTGGCAATTTGTCCAAGGGTAATAATATTACTTTTGTCTTCTTTGATGATACTTCTTTTCGCTAATAATATCATAATAGCACCTCTTTAATTCTTTACTATTCTATCATAAAATGAACTGAAAGAAATAAAAAAATAAAAGAAAAGAAAGATAAAACGATAACATTCCATCATGTAAAAAGAAAAGTGACCAAATGGTCACCTTTCAAAGAGGAGAATATAATTATTCAATCATTATCTTTCTAGACTCTGGCTTAACCTCTTTAAGCTTACCAACAGTAATTGTTAAAATACCATTATCAAGCTTTGCAGAGATATTGTTTTCATCCATATCCTCTAGATAGAATTGTCTAGTTAATGCTGATTCAGATATTTCCTTTACTAAATAGCTCTTCTTTTCATCCTGGTTAGTTTCTTTCTTAGCTACAGAAATAGTTAATGTATTATCCTCTACATTAATCTTAATATTTTCCTTAGCTACACCAGGAATTTCAGAAGTAACTACATAAGTATCATTTTCCTCAAGGATATTTGTTTTCATATCCTTACCTAAAACATCAGTGAAGAAATCATTGAATTCGTCAAAGATATTTAAATAATTGTTGTTTTTCTTATTTTCTACGTTATACATAAATAACCCTTCCTTCTTTATTGAATTTCAATAGTCTTTTTAACTTTTTCTTCTTTTTTCAAGATTACATCTACAAATAGCAATCCATCTTGATAAGATGCCTTAATAGATTCATCCTTAATATCTCCGAAGTTAATAGTACGTCTTAGCTTTTGGTTTGTTCTTTCATGAATTAGATATTTAGTGTTCTTATCATATTTAGGCATTGTAGCAAAAATAGTTAATACACCATCTTCAAACTCAAGCTTGATATCCTCCTTCTTAACTCCAGGGATTTCGGCTACTACTTTATATCCATTCTCAGTTTCAATAACATCAAGTGGAAATCCCTTATAGCCTCCATCATAGAACATGTTATTAAATTCATTTACAAAACTATACAAATCATTTCTCATTTTTATTTCCTTCTTTCTATTGGCACTCTATACCTTCGTCTGCCAATTACACTTATAGTATAACACATTTTTTAGCACTGTCAATAGGCGAGTGCTAATTTTTTTAAAATTTTTGGAAAAAAAGAAAAAGCCCTTATTCATTTAAGAGCTTTACAATGTATACACGATTCTTTTTAGCATCATATAATACTAAGGCTTTTTTTCCTTTTAATTGATTAATTTCTTTCTTTTTAAAGATGGCATTGGTTTCTACTAATTCTATACCTAGCTTTGTTTTAATAGACACCTGAAATACAGGAATCTTATCATTCATATACCAATTGATTTTATCTAACCTTACCTCATGACTTGTTAATCTTTTAGGTGCATTTAACATCTTAAAGAAACGAATAAGGGTATATATTTCAATAAATACAAACATCGCCCCTGGTATAGTAAGTACAATTAAACAGAAGGTCGGATTTAAATATAGATTGATTAAACAAATAAAGAAAGGAATAAAGATAACTAAATATATAGCTAAATATATAATTAGATTTAAATAGATCTTTTTCATATCTAAACATTTTAACATGTCCTTTTTAGTTACTTCCATACATCCTCCTTCTAAAATAAGCACTCGCCCTGAGTGCTTATAATAATTTTTCTATATCATTTTCTGTATAAATTGTAACTCCATTTGAAAAAAGCAATCTTGCAGTAATTCCCATATTATTCACCTTAGTATGAGAAAATGTACCATCATAAATATAATTCTTTCCACAAGATGGTGACCCATCCTTAAGCAAGGCTTTCTTTATTTTATACTTTTTAACTAAATCTAGGGCAACTAACGCACCTTTAGTATATTCTTTAGTAACATCTATACCATTAATAGATATGACCTTATCAAGTACTACCTCAGAGGGATCTCTTGGAATAGATAGGCCACCATCCACTTCAGGACAGCAATAAATTAATTCATATTTTTCTTTAAGCTTTTCAACTAAAGGATGATAATTATTTAAACCATTATATTTTGTATTTTTTCCCAAAATACAAGCAGATATTAATAAATATTCCATTATTTAAAGAATTCCTTTAATTGAATTGTTTGTTTTCTATCTGGTCCAATAGAGAAAATAACAATTTCAGTCTTTGTCAATTCTTCAATCTTTAAAATATAATTCTTTGCAGCCTCTGGTAATTCATCAAAGGAAGTTACATGAGTAATATCTTCCTTCCATCCTGGCATTTCTAGATAAACTGGCTTACATCTTTCATATTCAGCTAGCGTTGCAGGAATTGTATTAATTTGTTTTCCATCTAATTCATATGCATAACAAATCTTAATTGTATCTAGACCTGTTAATACATCAAATAGCATTAAAGATAGATAATTGATACCAGAAATTCTTCTTGCGTAATTAAGTGCAACACAATCTAACCAGCCCACTCTTCTTGGACGCTTTGTAACTGTGCCATATTCATGACCACGCTCTCTAATGAAATTCCCAATCTCACCTTGAATTTCAGTTGGGAATGGACCCTCACCAACTCTAGTGTTATATGCCTTGCAAATACCTAAGATATTATCGATGTATCTTGGTGCAATACCTGTATTTACAGGGACAGATACACCTGTTGGAGATGATGATGTTACATATGGATATGTACCATGGTCAACACAAAGCATTACACCCTGTGCACCTTCAAATAATACCTTGCTTCCCTTTTCAATTTCTTCTTCAAGCAATAATGATGTATCACAAACAAATGGTTTAATTTGCTTTCCATATTCTACATATTCATTATAAATTTCATCAAAATTAAGTGGTTCTTCACCTAACATTTGAAGTTCCATATTTTTAATTGTTAATGTTTGATGTAATGCTTCTTTAAAAATCTCAGGTTGAATTAAATCAGCAATACGAATACCGATACGATTAATCTTATCAGCATAACAAGGTCCTATACCCTTTTTGGTTGTACCAATTTTTTTATCTCCCTTAAATTTCTCATATGCACCATCTAATACTCTATGATAAGGTAAAACAACATGCGCACGATTGGAAACGAATAATTGATAATCCTTTATTCCTCTTTCCTCAAGACCCCTTAATTCCTCAAGCATCTGTTTAGGATCAATTACCATACCATTAGCCATTACATTTTTAATTCTTGGATTGAAAATACCAGAAGGAATACTTCTTAAAGCATATTTTTCTCCATCAATCATAATTGTATGTCCGGCATTATTTCCACCTTGGCTTCTAACTACTACATCAGCCTTTTGTGCCATGTAATCTGTAATTTTTCCTTTTCCTTCGTCACCCCATTGTGAACCAACAACCACTAATGTACTCATATAAATCTCCAGTCTTTATTTTTAAACCTATAAAATTATACCACTTATTGCAATATAATTTTTTATACCCACAACAAATTATACTAAAAAAACCATCTTAAGTAAATTATAAAAAATCGCCGAAGCGATTTCATTTCTTATTTTTATCCTTATAACTTGTATATGCTATGTTTAGCATATTGACTAAAGATGGTGAAACAGATAGGTTTTTTACACCAATTGCTAAAAACTTTTCTGCAATTTCAGGTATTGACGCTAACTCTCCACAAATAGATAAATAAATTCTATTTTCGTTACAATAATCGACAACTACCTTTAATTTATCAATTAAATCATCGACGAATGTATCAATAGAATCAAATGAATTTTCTCTATCTAAATTATATAATGCCTTTACTAAATCATTAGTACCAACAGAGATAAAATCAGTCATTGTAAAATCTTTAATATTTTCTAATGCCTCTTTTGTCTCTAGCATCATACCAATAGGTGGTACCTTATAATCAAATCTAGAGGCTAGATTAATCACCCAATCTCTTAAATATAAGAATTCTTCATTGCTATAAATCATAGGGAACATAATTCTTATATTTTTCTTTGTATCTGTATATATCTTTAAGATAGCCATTACCTGGTTTTCAAAGATATATGGGTTTTGTTTATAATTTTCTATACTTTTATCCTTACAAGTAACATAGGCAATATGCTTATCACCAGAAACATCAAATGTTCTAAATACAATTAGCTTTTTATCATCTAATACCTTGATAGCATCCTTATAGATTTTATATTGCTCAATGGCTGTAAATGGACGATTAGAATTCATAAATATCATTTCAGTTCTAAATAGTCCAACACCATCAAAATTATAATCCATTGCCTTTTTTACATCAGATGGAGCTGCACAGTTAGCTAAAAAATTACCCTCATGTACAATTGCTCTTTTTACCTTAGTATCCTTTTTAAAATGAGATTTAGCTAAAGCACTTGGATTTGTAATAATGGATTTCTTTCTTGTATCAAATAATACCTCTTCGCCCTCTATAAATTCTACATCAGTTACAATATATGGAATATCATAGCTTCTAGCTAGAATTGCCGTATGGCTTGTATATCCACCAATTTTAGAAATAATGCCTAGAATATTATCCTTATGATTAATTAAAAATGATGGATATGGCTTTTCTGTATAAAGAATATAATCTCCTTTTTCCTCTTCTTGATTATTCTCTTGAAGATTCATTAATATTCTTCTTTCAGCATCCTCAATATCATTTGTTCTTTCTTTAAGATATAATGAATCACTTTTCGCAAGCCCCTTAGTAAATTCCTTCATTACAGCATTAACTGCCTTAACAATAGAAATTCCCTCATCTAATAAAATACATACTCTCTTTTTTAGCTCAGGATCAGTAATCATATATTCTTGTACCATTAAATAATCCTGAAGCTCAGGGGCTTTCATCATCATCTCTTTAATCTGAGATACTGATTTTTCAATTGCCTTATTCAATTTTTCATAATCAGAGCTATCTTGGATGTTGCCATTAATTTCAATTTTATGAATTTTTCCTAAACAAACACCAGAGGATAATACCTTATCAATTGAATATTTCATATACTATTTCCTTACTATAATAATTGGTACTTCCATTTCATCCTTTGTAATACCTGCGTGATGGCTTTTAAACACAAAATCCTTATCCCCACAGAAATTAAAATAATACTCATTGATTCCAAATGCAATATAATCGCCTAAAAAATCTTTAATTCTTTCATTTCTTTTTAATTTAGGACTACCAAAATAGCCAAGATTAATTGCATCCTCACTTTTCATTAGCTTATAGACATCCTTAAATAAGGCATTAAATGTCTTTTCAAATTCTTCTTCATGACCTTCCTTTACTCTAAATACAGTACATCTAGCATCATTTGAAGGTCTTGTTCTTAAATGCTTTAGAATTGGATTACAAGCATATAAATTAATTACCTTAACTGGTGTATGACCATGATCTGCAGAAATGATTAATAAAGTATCACTATCTAGCTTAGCTACATACTCACGTAAAGCCAGATCCATTTCCTTTAATACGCCAGTAACTTTATCTGAATATGTACCAAACTCATGCATCAAGCCATCAGGCTCAGTAAAATATACATATTGAATATTATCATGCTTCTTAAAAAAGCCCTTAAGGCTACTTTTTAAAACGTCCTTAAATACTGGATTTTCAAAATCTGGCATATGCATTGAAGAATGAATATTCATATCAAAAGAAAATGGCTTTACAGGAATAAAATCATTACCAGGTCTTCCTGTTGGTTCATTTGTATAATAATCAATCCCTGTGAATAAAATAATTTCTTTATCCATTTCTCTAATATAATTACTCCAACCAGTCCAGCCACTCTCAAGTGGTGTCAAGCCTGTCATTGCAGATGTTGTTGAAGCTGCGGTAGTCGATGGATAGATAGCATGACGATATCCATAGACATGGCTTCTTAAAAATGAATTTTCATCTAAATGGTATTCTAATACATTTTTGCCAAGTCCATCTAATAGCATTATAATACAATTCTTATATTTCTTATCAAATATATTCTTATCAAATTCATAAGGATGAGAATAACCAAAATTGCATCTTATACCAGAAATATCATTTAAAATCGTATCACTATAATCTGGTATCATTAATTCCATTTTATGATAATATCCTTTAAGCTCCGAAATAATATCTTTAGTAGGGTCTACCTTCAAATAGGATAGAATAAAATCATTACCGTCCTTTGTAATAACGATAGCTAAAAAAATAGAATCCTTTATTTGATATCCTTCATTTAAAAAGTTATCTAGTGCCTCAAACATTAAAATATCAGTTGCATATTCTAAATAGGTTAAATGATTATTTATCTTTATTTCCATCTTTAATAACCATCCTCTCTAATACATTAAGGCCCAAATCGCGTGTAAATTTAATAGCCAAATCTACATTTTGATTACACAAAGCTTCTGGTTCATGAGCATCACAGCCTAAAATAATCTTAACTGGATATTCTTTAGCAATTAACCAAAAATCAGGATATGGATACTTCCATTCCTTTTTATTATTATAATCTTTAACATATCTAAAGCCATTACAATTAACCTCTAAATATACATCATATTTTATAGCAAGCTTGCATATTTCGTGTGTTGCTAACCTACAAGCATCATCAAATTCATGATTACCAAATTTATCTTTATAATCAAACATAAATAGATCTGGGTGACACAAGGTATTAAAAATTCCACTCTTTAATGCATTTTCTACATTTTTAACATAACCCTTTAATGTATCTTCTGTCATATCCTCATAAGTATTAATGACTTTTCCATTATATTTGAAAAAGTGAATACCTAAATTCATATAATCGACTTTATTTCTTAAAAATCTATAGAAATCCTCATGATCTTCTAAAAATTCAGATTCAAAGCCTGAATAAATTTTTAAATTAGGATATAGCATTCTACATTCTTCTATTTGATTTAAGTAATCATCTACCTGTTCTAATTTCATATTATCAGAACCATAATTTCTATCATAATCTAGGCTAGATAAAAAATCATCTAAAACTGGAGCGTGATCAGTCATACCTAATTCTTCCATATTTAAAGAAGAAGCCATCCTGACATAATCAATAACCATACCCTTCGCATGATTACAATATTTCATATGTGTGTGATAATTATTTTTAAGCATCTAATCACCTACTTCACTCTTAAAATCATACATTTTAAATATAGCTGTTCCTCAGATTCAAGTAAGGCAGGATGATCTGGTGCCTGTACTCTAAAATCTAAGAATTGAACCGTTCTTTTCGCATCTATTGCCGCTTCAGATACCATTTGCATAAATAAAGATGGAGTCATATGCTGGCTACAGCTAAATGTGAATAAATAGCCACCTGATTTAATAATCTTCATAGCCTGCATATTAATTTCTTTATAACCTCTATAGGCTTTTTTTATTGAATCCTTACTCTTAGAGAATGCAGGTGGATCTAAAACAATCAAGGAATACTTATCCTTAATATCTTCTTTATGTAGGTAATCAAATACATCTGTACAAACTGTATTTAATTGTGTAAAGCCATTCAATTTAGCATTATTTAAAATCTCTTCACAGGCTCTTTGTGATATATCACATGCATCTACATGAATAGCCCCATATTTACAAGCATGCAGTGCAAATCCACCAACATTAGAAAATGCATCCAACACCACTTGGCCCTTAGCATATAACCTTAAAATATCTCTATTTAACTTTTGGTCAAGAAAATATCCTGTTTTTTGACCATTTTCCATATCCACTATCATCTTTATTCCATCTTCTATAATCATAACTCTAGGGTCAAAATTACCATAAAGATATCCTTTTACTTGTTCAAGTCCTTCTTTTTCTCTAACAGGCATATCAGATCTTTCATAAATACCTTTACAGCCTGTTTGTTTAACTAAGATATCTACAATCATATTCTTAATTTTATCCATACCCAAAGACATAAATTGAACGGATAAATAATCTCCATATTTATCAACTATAAGTCCTGGTAAAAAATCAGCCTCACTAAAGATTAATCTAGTAGCAGACCAACCTAGATTCATTCTATGGCTAATCGCATAAGCAATTCTTCTTTCAAAGAATGCTCTATCAATTGCCTCATTCTTATCAAATGATAAAATTCTAACCATTATCTTTGAATTGGCATTAAAGAATCCAGTACATAAAAATTCATTATTTGAAGTATATACCTCACATACACTACCTGATTCAAACTCGCCAATAAATTTATCTATTTCATTAGAAAAAATCCAAGGATAGCCCTTAAGTTTTTCTATCTCTTCATTTTTTCTTAATATAAGCTTTAACATTTTATCACTATCTTTCTATACCCATTTTATCACTAGATTTTATCAAAGATAAAAAGAAAAAGCAAGAAGCTTTCATGCTAAACTTGCTCATTCATTAAATTAAAATTCTCCTATGGCTAAAATTAGAATCATTCTAAAATATATTTTCTTAAAATATTATCAATCATTTGATAATCGGCTTCTTGTTCAAAATTTGGGTTTCCAGACAGCCTTTTTGCACAATCAACAATTGTTTTTTCATCTTCATCTTTTAAACGCATTATAGGCAACTCAGTTAACGGTGTATAAAAGAATTCAAATACATCACCTTTCATTTTTCCTCTAAGCTTAAACCATACTTCATAAGTTTTTGAATTTAAAACTCCAAGCAAATAAAATAAATCAGCGCCAGAATCTTTTTTAGTTATAGCATATGCATCAGAACTAAAATACCATGGAATGTCGTTATATGCAAAACTTGGAGATTTAGCCCTATAAGGGATAACTATTTTTTCATTTTCAAAAACATCTTGTTCTCTACACCATTGCAATTGATAATACTTAATACGTCCTGTTTTATTTTCTCTTCTTTCTTCAGTTAACGGTTTGAATTTTGAAAAATGATTAATCAAATTAGGATGTTCTTCTTCATTAAGTATTGTTCTACCAATATAGAGTATTTTCTTATCTTCTTTTGTTTCACAATAATACTTTTGTATATCAGAATTTTTAAAATATGGTTTCACAAAAGATATTTCATTTTCATTTAATTCATTCAAAAAATCAACATCTCTCTGATTTGTTAAATCTAAGACAAAAATACCATCATTAATCTTAATAGTATTATCAAATTTATCAATATCAGATTTTGTAACCTTATTTGCACCAGAAACTATGCCTTGATATACATTAGCCAAATCCTTAAGAGTTTCTTTTTGACTAGATATGGTTTTTATTATTCTTTCATAAAAATCATCATCGTTTTGTTTTAGAGCAATATAATTTGATTTATTATAGTATAATTCAGAATTTTTCTTATATCTAATAAAATCATTTTCAGTTGAATATAATGTTGCCGTAACAGCATTTAAAGTGTCAAAATCAGATAATCTTCCTTGACCTGTAAAATTAATTATTTTACATTTTGCTTCAGTATCGTTTCCCTTTACCAATTCAGTTATCATATTATGCTGACCAGTTGCAGAATCAAACACAGTTAACTCATTAAAATTAATCATTTCTTTCAAAATAGCTCGATTTTTAAAATCGTTTCTTAATTTAATTGCTCCATCAGCAGTGACATAATAATTGGTTGTTATAAAAGAAATACATCCTTTATCATTTGTCAAATCTAGCGCTAGATGAAAAAACAAATATAAAATGTCCATTTTGCCACAACAATATTGTTGACCAAAATGAGATTGTCTAATTGGATCAAATATTTTTTTATTATCATCTTCTCCAATATATGGTGGATTTGCTATCACTATGTCAAAACCATCTTTTTCTTTAAATACATCATAGAATTCTAAATACCAAAAGAAAAACGGCATTGAAGCATTAGACATTATTTCATGAATTTCAGGAAGAAGATAAAATGCTTTATCTAAATCTAAATCCATCAAATATGTTTTTATATATCTAATTTTTAAATTTATTATTTCATTATAAGTTCTTTTCTTTTCTTCTAAATTATGAATATCATAGTACTTTTTCTTTTGAAGAATTAATTCATTTAAGATTCCTTGTAAAGTATTTATTTTCTTGAATCTTTTATCAGTCTTGAAGTTTTTCTCAAAATATACCCCATGATATGAATCCACAACAGAATTACCAACTTGTAAATTAAAATTTAAGTTAGGCAATGGTTTTGGCTTTTTTTCAGTACCAAATCCATCTTCTACAATTAGAGATAACCATAATCTTAATTTAGATATCTCAACTGCATCATATTCTAAATCAACACCATAAATACTATTCTTAATTGCTGAACACTTTAAATCATATGCAGACCTATTAAGTCCAAGATATTTATCAAAACTTTTTCTCAATTTAACAATTTGTAGTAAGATACCCAATAAAAAAGCACCAGAACCAACAGCTGGTTCTAATATTTTTATATCATTTAAAAACATATCTATTTCAAATGCTTTTTCTATCATTTCTTTTGGCATTTTTAAACTGTCACTATATTTTATGTATACTAATACTTTTTCATAATCAAGTGAAAATTCTTGTGAAATTCTCCTTGCCAAAGTTGTGATAACCATATAATTAACAATTGCTCTAGGCGTGTAATAAGCGCCTGTTTCTTTTCTTGAATCAGGGTCTAACAATGATTCAAAAATTTTTCCTAACATCTCAGGGTCAACAGCAATTTCTTCATCATTTCCATCAGATTCATTTACAGTAAAATTATATTGGCTAAAAATATCAACTAAACCTTCTTCTTTTCGATTTGTAAAGAAAGAATTTGGAATATTGAAGGAAGTTCCTTCCCAATTATAATTTTTTATAGGAGTAAATAAACCGCCATTTAAAAATGGAACCTTTAACCCCATAAATAATTCATCATGTCGATACACATTTAAAGCTTCATAAAATAATGGTTCAAAGAAATTATCAAAATAATTCCCATTTGTTTGATTCAACATATGAATTATATATTTCCTATCACCACTACCCCAATCAGAGTTTTGTTCTACACCAAGCCATCCTTTTTTTTGTAAAAAGAATAAAAAGACAATTTGACCTAATGTCTTTTTTGCAAACGTAATCGCAAATTTAGAAATAGGTTCATCTTGATTATTATCAGAATATCCAAGTCTTTTAGCTTCGCTTTTAAAATTCTCATTATTTTCCAAATATATGGCTAATTCTTTAAATTTCTTATAATATTGAGCATAAAAATCTTCTGTAACACTAGTAACACTAAATGCTTCTACCAACTGATTAAAACTAGGAACGTTTTGACTATCTTTAAATAAAGGCATTAATTGCTGTAGATATGTTTTTGATGGTTCTTTTTCTCCAACCAAGAAAGAATAACGTCTTGCAGGCTTAAATTCAAATTCTATTTTTTTCTCAACCACAATATCAAAAGTCACTAACGATAATTTCCAAGTAGGGTTTAAATCATCATAATATGCGACTAACGCACCATCCATTCCAAACAAATTACCTTTTGATAAACAATGTGAAACATAATTTCTTTGGGTTGTTTTTGCCCTACTATTTTCAGTTACATTAATACATAATATGGCAATTTTTTTACCATCACTTGTAATATGAGTTCCAATCATTTTTGCACTTTTAATATAATTTGTATATTGTGAATAAACCTCAAGAGATTGAGTCTGTGGAACAATGTTTTTAAGCATTAAGCCCATTAATAATTTAAAATCATTTTCGTTGTATTTTGATCTTAAAATCATTTCTATTGACATAATCTTATGCCTCCTTTATGAAATACTCAGACAAAATCACAACTTCTTTTTCTGTAGATAAATCTTGTACTTCATATTTTTTCTTTTCTTTGAAATAAACATTAGGGATTTTTTCACCAAAACATTTAGCAATTGCATTTATATCGTTTTTATTTTCTAAAGCATCAATTGCTTTTAATATTTCTTTATATATGTAATTTGTCAACACTCCATTATCAATTAACTTTTGAACTTGATTCATCAAATCTTCATTCTCATAAGATAAATTACCATGTTTCATAAACAAAATATATTGATTTATTTTTTTCAAATTTTTAGGTGTTCCTTTTGCCTTATATCCATTGTCAAAGAAATTATTTACCTTTTCCTTAAAAGCTTCTGTATTTAAATTTAAATAATCGTAATAATTATCTGGTAAATCTACTCTTATTTCTTCATCATTAGCCTTAAGTAATTCCATCGCATTTTCAAAATCCAAAAGATTGCTAGCATTTCCATCTGTATAGAAAAATTCCTTAATTGAGCCTTTTCTAACAAATGTCACAAGTTTTGTTTCATTAGCTTTACGTGCTATCCTTAATTTGTTTGGTAAATTTTTAATTTCATCAAACAATAACATATTATTCTTTTTTATATCATTGATAATCTTTAAGTATTCCATCTTAACGGCATTCAAGTTAAATTCTTCGCCCTCGTCAGTTATTTTGAAATTTTTCATCATTAAAATATCAAAAAATGCTTGTTGATCAACTTGCTCTTCATCAGTTAAATATTTTGAATCCTCACCTAATAGAGAATGGAACATTTGAATTTTAATTTTAATACTTTCTTCCAATGAAAAATGTTCTCTTGTATTAGCAGCTGGGAAGAAATTATAAACATATAAATCTTCAAAATTTGAACCAACACGATTTATACGACCCACACGTTGCATTACTCTAGTTGGATTCCAAGGTAAATCATAATTAATAATTATACTTGCTTTATGTAAATTGATTCCCTCACTCATCGCATCAGTTGTGACAAGAATACTTTTTTCATCTAATGGATGCTTATCTTTAGGGTCAAAATTTTGTTTAATATATGCTTTTTTTGAATCACTATCATTTCCACTAAATGAAATTACTTGATTATTAAATTTGTGATTCATCTTCTTTTCTAAATAATCTACTGTATCCTTTGCTTCAGAAAAGATTATTATTTTATTATTTTTCTTTTTTATAGTATTAAGTAACTTAATTAATTCATCATATTTAGCATCATCTTTTTCAACATCGAATTTTGACCAAATTGAAACAAGTTCATTAAAAACACTTATATCATCTTTTAAATCTTTTTCATAATCATCAATCAAATCTTCTCTTTTGATTTTTGTTAAATCTCTCTCAGAAACCAATTCTTCAAATTCTTCGTCATCAAGATTGATTAAATAATCAATATCGAATTTATTATTTCTAGACAAATTACCAATAACAATCTTATCTTCATCAAATAATTTTAAGAATTCATTATGGCTTTTATTCATCTTTTCAATTGTTTTATTAAATGCATAAATTGAGCTTTCAAGACGTTTAATAAGTAACGCTTTAATGAAACCTTTTATATTCTCTTGTCCTGATTTTCTATCTCCAACGACCACTTTTTGTCTTTCAGGCTTTACATATAATAAAGGAGTATATCGCGCATAGTGTAACTTAGCTAATAATTTTATTGTATCAGTAAATGCTTCCTCCATTTTTTCACTATAAGTATATGTTTCTCTTTCAGGGTCATGAAGATTTGGAAATTTTAAACCTTGTTTTTGCATATCATCGGAATAATACTTCATAACCTCTGTTCGAGTTCTTCTAACCATTACTTGTTTTAAAACTTTATCACGAATTTCAATCATAACATCATTTAAAGTATCGGAATAATCTTCTGTTCCTTTTGCAGATGCTAACTTACTTTTTAATGCTCTAAAAAATCCATCCAAATCAGGATTACCTGGAATTATTGATGATTGTTTTAAATCTTGAAACAATGAAATCAAATTGACAATATCAGTAATATAGTTATTTTGAGGTGTTGCTGTGATGAGGATGACACCTTTGCCATAACAAATTTCTTTTAAATAATTAAATTCTTTTGTTTCGGCATTTCTAAATCTATGTGCTTCATCGATAAATACATAATCATATTTACCCAAATCATCCCACTTAGCGACTTGGTCAATAATACCTAGAGAAACGACCTTGTCTCTTTGAGAATAATTGAAATCTTCCAAAACTGAACTCCAATAATCTTGAACAACAGGTGGAACTATAAATAAGCATCTCTTCTTTGCTCCCAAAAATTTTCCAAGCATAGCAGAAATATATGTTTTTCCTAAACCGACAACATCAGCTATAAAAACACCACCATGCTTTTCAAGTATTCTCTTCGCCTGAATAACAGCATGTTCTTGATACTCTAATCTCATAAAATCGTCAGGATATTCTATATCTACTTTATCATCACCAATTTCATCTTCAAAATATGAATAAAGAGTCTTTAAAAACATTTTATATGGGGTAATAGACGCATTCATCCATGTTTCTTTTTGAATAATATCATCAACTAAATCCGTTACTTCAATGGCACTTGACCATAAGTTATTAAAAAACATAAGTGAATAGTCAATTTCGTTTCTATTTTTTAATTCAACATTAAACTCAACATTCTTCTCTAAACCATTATATGAAAAATTAGATGACCCAGTAATAACATTACCATATTGCAGTGATGCTACTTCTGGTTTATTTCTAACAATGTAAACCTTAGCATGAACATTTTTATCAGCACATACTTTAATTTTTACTTTTCCACTTTTAATCCATTGAATAAATGTATTGATACCATTTTCAATTTTTAATGAATCTTCAGAATTTTCAAATTCTTCTCTAATTTCTTTTTGTAGTATAGGCTTAACTTTAAAAGCATTTAAATCAAAAATTGATAATGTGACAGCTTTAGATGTTTCACTATCTAATCCTAATCCAATTAAGAATCTAATTTCTTTAACTTTTTCCAATTCTTCTTTTAACAAATAGAAACCTGTTATTCTAAAATATCCAACCAAACAATCGAAAAATTCAGCATGGTTAAGAACGGTTTTCATTCTATCAATCATTTTAACACTATCTGCATTTGTAAAAATGTTTAAATCTGTACTTGGCATAATTCACCTCTTATATTTATCGAAATTAAATCTTATGATTTAATTATATCATAAACAAAAATAACTAATAATATAAAAAATTATATGTTCAATAGATTATTTTTTTCTCTATCATATTCATACATCCATTCAACCCATGCTCTTATAGTTGAAGCTCGCCTATTCACTGTAGATTCTGCCATTGAAGGATTAGTCTTTGCAATCTTTTCTTTTAATTCTTCCGCATTAACTTTATGAATGGACTTGTATTTTTCATAAGATTCATTGAATAAATTATTATTTTTTAATTGTTCATAAATATCTTTTTTTAACATTCTTTCATCATTTTTTAAATTAATTGCTTTTTCCGTAAATTCTTTATCATGATTGATATATTTTAAGAACAATAATGCTGATAAATAATAAGCAACTTGTCTTTCAGTTGTGACATCTATAACCTTCTTTGCTTCTTCCTTATTATTTAAGACTACATCATCTGATAGAACTAGTTTAATAATTTTATTCATATCATTTGCCTGAGGAAATGGAACATTATTATTCATTCCCCAAAAAATTGCTTCATTACCTGTTTTTCTTTCAGACCCTTTACAATTAATAGTTCTAAGGGTTTGAAATTCATTAACATCATAAAAAATCTTATATTTTGGATCTTGCTTAAAAAGATTTAATACTTTTGTAGTTGCATTATTACTTATAATTACAAATGCTCCTCTATTAATTGCATCATCACATTCTTTTTTTAAATTTACAAAGTCATCAAAAGTGAAACCTTTCATTTGATATTTAGTAAATCCATCATCATCTTCATAATCATATGGAGGGTCAATATAAATAATATCTCCATCTTTTGCTTTTCTAATTGCATATTCATATGATTCATTCATTATCTCAATATTATTATTAGGATTTGAAAAATAATTATGAATCTCAATTAGATTTTGTTCATCACAAATAGTTGGATTAGCATATCTACCAATTGGAGTATTAAATTGACCTTTACTATTAACTCTATATAATCCATTATAGCAAGTTCTATTTAAAAATATCATTCTAGCAGCTCTTTCAACGTCACTATGATTATTAGGCCAACCTTCTTCTCTATCCCAAGCTCTTACAGTGTAGTAATGATCATCTTTATCCTCAAAATATTCTTCTTTGTGTTCCTTTAATAATTCTATTAATTCAGTATATTTATCTGATTTGATAACTCTATAAGCATTTATTAAATCAGAATTTAAATCATTAATAATTGCCTTTTGTGGACATTTATCAAAGAAAACAGCTCCACCACCCAAAAAAGGTTCTATGTATGTATAACTAGAACCTTCGTATTCTGAATCATTTATAAATTCATTTATTCTTTTTAGTATTTGGCGCTTCCCACCAGCCCATTTGATAAAAGGCTTCATAAAATCAGCTCCTATGCTAATAATTTTTTAGTTTTTGAGAAAATCATATCTGCTATATCATTCTCTGAAATAATATCAAGAAGTCTAACACTACCAATTATAGATACATATTTTGCAATTTCTGGATAAATGTCATTTTTCTCTAATGATGGATTTTCATCGATTGCTTTTTTCTCGCCTTTTATTATACCACGAACTAGGTGTTCTTCAGAAGAGAAAGAACGCCAAGTTAAATTTCTAAATCTTTCTGGATTATCGATAACCCATTTAGTAAGTTCATATTTATTAGGTAATGTTTCATCAACAGTAAGTGAAACTCTAAAATAACAACGAGATAATACACCAAACATTAAACCTCTTCTAGTTCCTTGTTTATGCATCCAGTGGTCTAATATTGTTGAATTTCCTTTTACCTTCATCATAGTTCTTACTTCTTTATAAAATTTTTCTAAGTGTAACCATAACCAGAAACGTTCATCGGTTAATACGTATCTAGGTAACACTTTTAAAGATTCATAGATAGAAATCGAGTTTGTTAAATCAATTTCTTTATCACTAGAATCTGGATTATCAATTAATGAGAAATCATCAATCTCATATTTTTTCTCATTAAACATTTTTTCTGGAAATTCAGAATAAATCCATAAATTATTCTCGTTTTCTTGAATCTTTTTAGTGATAACATCAATATTCTTTTTCATATGTGCTAATGCATTTTCACTTAATAGTTTAATATGAATTTTACTCACTGTCGTCACCTCCTGTTACACCTGTTGTTTCTTTTACTAATTTAGCTAATGATTCACCTAATGGTTTACCTAATAATTCTTGTGCAAAGAATGATAAAGAAACTGTCTTAAATTCATCAATATTTAAATCTACACCTTTTAATCTCTTATATGAATTAGCAATAGATCTGAACCATGGATATTGATTTCCTACATCTTCTAAATCTCTAGATGAATCTTCTTGCAAATAAGTTTTACATTGAGTTAAGCCTTCAATCAATGCAGGTACTAATAGCATATTAAAGAATACTTCTTTATATGTTGGTACCGTGTGAATTACTTTGTAATTTTTCCAATCATTTTCTGACATTGTTATTACAATTTTCTTTCCAGTATTACATTCAACTGAATAAGCACCATCGGCAAAATCATGGCCAATAATAATCGAAAATATAGATGCAGCTAAATTCTCTTCAGATTCTTCATGCTTAAATCTAACATTAAAGCCATCATTAGCTCCAATTATGTCATACTTTTCAATTTCAAAATCTATACCAGCATAATCTTCATCAAATTCATCTGATGATAGTGTAAAATCTTCAGTTGCAGTTGCAAACATTGAAACATCAACACGTTCTGTAAAATCTACTTTTGGTAAAACTATATTTTTACCTTCTCTATTTAATTCAAATCTTTTTCTATATACAGTATATGAGCATTCTACTATACAAGAAATTGTAATTTTACCTTCATCATATAATTGATTGATTAATTTACTTTCTGTCAGAAAACGTGCATTTTTTAAAACATATGCATTATCGTTTTCTTCACCTTCATAAAGTAGTTGAAAGTCACTAGCACCAAAATTAGATAATATTTGATTATGATTAATTACAGGATATGGAAATAATCTATTTTTTACTTGCATATAACTTTTACCTCACTTGCAAAATAACCATTATTATCAGTATCAACATCTAATACAATTTTTTCATTTGTATGTATTGCAAATGGACCAAATTCATTTTTATCAGTACATGTAATTTCTAAACCATTACATGTCATTGAATTTATATCAACATTAACTGTATTATTTGAATCATCTAACAATTGAATATTTAAATAACATGTTTCAAAATCAATAGGAGCTGTAAACATTACTCTTAATTTTCCTGTTTTATTTAAAGCAATAACTTTATATCTAACTCCAGATAATTTTTGACGTTTAAAAATAATTGTTTCTCCTGGCTTTTCATCGCTTGTGTCTTCACCAGAATGAGAACCTCCGCCTTGGCCACTATTAGTTCCTGAAGGATGTTCTACGTCACCATCTTTATCATCGTCTGTTGAACCAATATCAGGGACTAATCCTTGACCGTTTTCATCTTCTTTATTGGCATTCTTTTGAGAAGTTTTATTCTCTTTAACAGGTGATACACTTACATTTTCTGCAGGTGTCATATCGCCTGACTTATCTTCTTTACCATCGCCTAAATCCTCATCTGGCAAGAAATCACCAGCACCATTAGGGTCTAATGGATTAGTATCACCTAGTTGTAAGCATTCTATGACTGCTTTATTAATTTGTTCTCTAATATCTTTAAGAACATTTTGCATTTCTTTTCTTTCAGAAACATTTTTAATTCTCTTAGGCTCCCAATCTATATGTTGAGGATTTTCAATTTGTCTTAATGCTTTACCTAATGAATCGTCATTAATAATACACATTGCAGAAACTCTAAAGCTTGCACCTAAATCAATATCTTTAATTTTCATTAAAGGATGTCTAATCATTGCACATTTATGAGTAGCAAGGTTTTCATCTTCTTTTGAATAAGGGAGAATCAACAATTGACATACTCCATATTCTGTATCAATATCGAATACTTGTACTCCAGCTTCGCCCTTTAATAATTTATATTGAGAAATAACATTTGCTTTATTATTCTTGAATATAATTGAATCATCAAATATATAATCTTCAACAGTATCTTTGTTTATTAATTTACCATTAAAAACTATTTCTAAATCTCCACGAACAATTGTAGCCATAAATGAATTAAGAATACTATTAATAATTTCTTTATCCCATGATGGACCTTCAGTAAATCCTAAAATATAAATATCAGTACCATACTCATCATTTCTATCACTAAATTTTGGATCAAGATTCAATAATTCATTAGAGGCATTATTTAAATCATCTGTACTATAGTAACCTTTACCTTGAGTATAATCACGATTTTCAACTATAACATCATCTAAATAACCTGATTCTAAATCTGCTACACCAATTGAACCAGTGAATGTTCCTGGATTCTTATTAATATCACAACAAGTTCTAGTTGAATAAAATACTGTATTAATAGATGACATTAAGAATGCAGCATTTTTACCAACACCTTTTGAACCACCTGCAACAGCACCAGTTTTTTCTGATACACCAGTTCCTTTAGTTAATGCTAAGAATTGGTTACCTTTTTGTTCAGTTGATTCGACTCCAATTAAACCTGTAGTATTAAAATCACTTACTCTTAAGCACTTAATTGTTGATTCTTCTAAAACTTTTTCTCTATCTTTGAATTCAGCAACATAATCTTCTTTATGAGCCCAAAATTCTCTACATCTTCTTAAACTATCTTTTAATTCTTGATATCCAGGAATATTTTTTGTCTTGATTTCAAAAATTGAGAATTCAACTCTTGTGGGTTCTTCATCTGACTTTCTAGCATCTATTGAGTTTTGTAAAATTTCTCTTGCAAATGCCTCATATGGTGCTTTTTTGAATGTTTCTGTATCACCGCTACTAATACCTTTTCTCTCACCATGATTACTTGCTGGAAAACGCCATTTATTTATCATTACTTTAATCCTCCTATAATTCAAATCTCTTATTTTTCTTATTCTTATCATTTGTTCTAAGAAGAATATCTTTAGATTTTTTCATTTCTTCCTCTAAAGTGTCAAATATTTTATTAATATCCTCATCGGTATATTCATAAAAAGATGTATTAGTTAAATTAGTTAACTGCGATAATAAAACTAGAATTTTTGATACTCTATTTTCCGATATTCTTTTAAAATTGTCTCGTTTGTTATTATCCATAAGATACCTCTTTTCTTGTGTTTTTACACTTATAATATACCAAACAAAAATCCTAAAATCAATGATTTTTGGTAATAATTTGCAAATATTATGAAAATATTATTAAATTATTGTATTTTGGGCTTAAGAAAAAGGCTTCAAAATAAGCCTTTATTCTCTTATTTTTATTACATAATCAGTTAAATCATATGAATTTGATGTTGGTTCAATAATGAAACAATCACTTAAGAATGTTCTTATTATGCCTATCAATAAATATTTATTCCAATCATACTCAATTTTAGGCAACTGAGAATATCCATTATATTCTTTTGTATTTATTGAACCAAAACTATTAATATAATATGATACTTCTTTTTTTATTAATTCTAAATCATTATTACTGATTAAAAATTTTTCTTTTGAAATGCACTTATCAAGAGATACTTGTACATAATCATCGGAAATATCATTTAATAAATTCAAATAACTATCTGGTCTCTTAAAATGCATTTTATCAGCATACTTATTTACGCTCGATACTGTAAATTCTTCTTGCGTATACAAATAACTCATTAATAAATCATCATATGATAATGAAATACTACTATCTAAAGCAATGAACGGCTTTTTAAAAAAATACTTTTTATAAAATAATGAATTAATAATTGCATAAAAACTATCATTAGCATTATATGGAGCAATAGATGACATTAATTCTGAATTTATAATCTTTAATCTACTAATTAATTTACTTATACTTATTGCTTTAATTGAAGTCTGGTCAAATAAATAGTTTATTTCTTTATCAATACTTTCTCTATTTTTTAGCATCAACCCAATTTTATTAAAATCATCAAACACTTTTTTATTTTTATAATAAACATCCAAATATCCTAAAGCTCTTACTGCTGCATCAACATATGGTGTACCATAATACCTCTTATTTAAATACTCCAATGTCTTTTGCTTATAATTTACAAAGTAATAATAATCATCAAATAAATAGAAATCATTAAAACCTTTAGATACTTCAGCCAAAAATCTTTTATTAATTATCTCCATGTTATTTATAGTAGTATCGATTCCCTTTTGAGATAATCCAATCAACATTAACACTTTTTTATATCCATTTAAAGTTATTTCTCTATAATAATCTCTAACTTCTTTTGGTTCAGCTTGGGGATGTCTTCTTATATGCATTTTACATTCTTCAAGTGGAATGCCATAAGTTGTTAATAATAATTGAATATTCATATAAGCATGAATTGCAGTATGATTAGTATTCAAATATATTCCTTTAAAAGGTTGATAGTTGGAAAGCTGCTGTTCAGAAAATACAGGACTATATGTCCAACTGTATTTTAGTGAAAGTAATTCCTTTGGTTCCTTGGGATTCATTGCATCAATAGTTTCCAAAATTTTCATAGTTATCCTGTTCCATGCTGAATCATAAATTCTTATATCTTTATATTCAAACATATATGGAATAGTATTCTCTAAAATTAAATTTTTAGATAAATCCTCAACGTATATCCTTTTGTCATTAATATAATAAATATTATACTTTTCTTCTATTGTTCCCATATTAACACTCCAATCGTTCCAACTGTATTAATTATATCACATTAATTGATGTGATTTAATAATCCTTTTAATCCTTCCATACCCATCTGATAACATAAATCCAGCTTTCTCTTCAGTTAAATCTAATTTTTTCCTAATTTCACTCAATCCTATATCAGATGAATAAACATCCTTTATTAGATTATAATTTTCTTCTCCTATAAACTTTATTTCTTCTGTATTAGCATTATAAATAAAATCTTTCATCAATTCGTCATTAGTCATTATTCTGTCAGTAATCAAATCAAATATTTTATTTACTTCAAATACAACATTATCAGTTTCAGGATTAAATAATATTCCATCTAATGCTCCATCATAGAAGAATATTTTTAACATATCATTAAATGGATAAACAAGCTTAACAGCAACATCATTTGCTTTAACTTCTTCTTGATCAGTATAAACAACTAGATATCTTTTATCATTTCTAACTATCAATTTAAAATTTATATCAGTTTGATTATCAGAATCAATATCTAATTCATTAGATTGCTCTAATACCATCGGTACAATAACATTCGAATCAAATATTTTACTATAATCTTCTGGTAATTTTGGATTTCTAGTTAATACATCTATAAAATCAACATTCCCCAATTCTTCATCACTTTTCATTATCGTATTTAAATTAAGATCTGTTCTTTTATATGTTGCAACAGGTAAATCATTTATTTCTATTGGAATTTCAAAATCAGTCAAATGAATTACTTTTCTTACAAAGCCAGGAATTAATATACAATTATCATGTTCATCATAATATGTTGATACAACTATATCATCTTCTTTAAATTTGCCATTATTAAAGGATTGAACAAACATTATCATTCTATCATCTGATGGTGTTGAAACTAATAAGAATTCATATTTGTATGATTTGATTTCATCGATATTTTCATTCTTATTAAGAATATTTAGCTTTCTAATATAACCGTAATTAAAAATTGATAAATCAGAACCTTGATATTTTGTATCAAGTAAATCATATGCTTTATTATATGAATGATAACTAATAGCCTTTTGCTTTGCATGTAATTTATCATTTTGATCTTTAAATACAACTTCTATTGATAATTCATCATTATTAACCTCTGCCATACTAGCTAGTACCGTATAAGGAAATCTATTCTTTTTAAAATAATTTTCAAATTTTCTTACTACAACATATTTTAATAGTTCG
>Ga0247610_10001579_pt1 | contig 28058 bp, 19 predicted proteins | sample 174DNAGHGhighgp2_FD_193483 | JGI IMG/M metagenome (GOLD analysis project Ga0247610, IMG submission 193483) | Sheep rumen microbial communities from Palmerston North, Manawatu-Wanganui, New Zealand - 1742 DNA GHGhigh gp2 | ecosystem: Host-associated > Mammals > Digestive system > Stomach > Rumen...
CACTATTCTCCGAGAAGCTTTTTCCACCAGGTCCTCTTCTTTTCCGGTTCCTCTGGCGTTTTTTCTTCTCGTGTTGCCTCACTTTCCGCTACATCTTTACTTTCATTGCTTCTGCGGTTATGATTATATCTCGGTTTGCGGCGATTGTTGTTCCGTCCACGCCGACGATCATACCTGCAATGACGATTTTCATACCCTTCTTCGGAATTTTCACTCCTTTCATTATCATTTTCATCTTCGGTATCATTATATTCATTTTCTTCTTCGGCAATGTCTTCTTCCGGAATGTTCGCCGTAGCATAAGCTTCTGTTGCGGCGGTCTGCTCCGGCTTTTTAACCGCGACACGAGATTTTTCCATCTTGTAATCACTGATGTTCTTAATGCTTAAATCGGCGGAAATAATGATCTCTAAACCGTATTTTTCTTCTAAATCAGCTAACTGTCTGCGTTTGTGATTTAAAATATATACGGCGGTATCTGACGGCAATCTCAACTCTAATTGATTATTAGTGCCTTTGATACCTTCTTCTTCTATTGCACGTAAAATCAGTGTCGCACTGCTTTCAGCTGTCCTTTGAACGCCTTGACCTTTGCAATACGGACAGGTTACATAATTGCTCTCCATAAACGATGAGTGCATACGTTGACGCGATATCTCTAACAAACCGAATATGCTCATTTTGGCAATTTGTACACGCGAACGATCCGGTTTCATCGCTTCTTTCATCCGCTTTTCAACCGCATGATTATTCGCCGGCTCCGCCATATCGATAAAATCAACCACAACTAATCCGGCTAAATTTCTCATTCTTAATTGCTTGGCTATCTCATCGGCGGCTTCTAAGTTTGTCTTTAAAGCAGTCTCTTCTATATCCATCTCATGTGTGGCTCTACCGGAGTTTACATCTATGGATACTAAAGCTTCCGTCGGATTAATTACTAAATAACCGCCTGAAGGCAATTGAACTATCGGATTATGCAGCTTATCTAACTCTTTTTCTATCTGATATTGTTGGAATACCGGTTTTTCATCAGGTTTGCGGCACTTTATCTTACGACTCAAGTTCGGCGATAATATTTTGCTGAACTCTTTGGCTGTCTTATAGGCCTCATCACCATCAATGATGACTTCTCCGATATCTTTGGTATACATATCTCTTAATGCGCGCTTAATCAAATCACCTTCTTCATATATTAATGCCGGAGCAGATGTGCTCAGTGCAGAGTGGCGTATATGATTCCATGTGCGAATTAAGTAATTGTAATCGCGTATTATATCTTCTTTTTGCTTATCTTCGCCGGCCGTACGTATAATTAATGACATATTGTCATTTAATGGCAATTCGTGCATGATGTCTTTTAAGCGCTTTCTGTCGGTAGCAGAGGTTATTTTGCGCGATACACCGCCGGATTTTATTCGATTTGGCATCAAAACGCAATAGCGTCCGGCTAATGATAAATATGTTGTGCAGGCGGCGCCTTTGTTTCCTCTCTCTTCCTTGACGATTTGGATGAGTAATGTTTGTCCTTCTTTTAAAACATCTTGGATACATGAACGATAATACAATTTGCGTGCATAGATAAGCTTTCTTTGTACATCTAAATAATGCTCAAAATCAGACTCGTCTTCATCATTATCAAATTCGCGACATGTCTTTTCGTCATCATCAAAGTTATCATCCTCTTTTTCATTAGCGGAAGATAGGTCTTCTTCGCTTAATTCCTCGGCGACCATAGCACCACCGATACCGGCGGTTTCAGCGGAAATTTTGTATTTTTTGTTAGAGCGTCTGCCCCCTAAAAAGCGAGCGCTGCGTCTGTGTCCGCGATGCGGCTTATCTTCTGTTTCTTCTTCGGAAGCGGTCTTTTCATCAGCATCAGATGATGATGTTTCTGCTGTATCCTCTGTATTTTCTTCATCATTGGAAGTATCAGCATCACTTTCGGTATCTTCATCGTTTGCAGCGACACTTTCTTCCTCATTGGGAAGAGGAGAATTTTCAGTTTCTTCTTTATGGCAACATTCACAGTGACATTCTTCATCACAGGTGCAAACACCGGTTTCTTTGCAATGACATTGGCCATCAGCTTTGCGGCAAGCACAATTTTCAGAACATCCGCAATCGCTTTCCTGTTCATCGCATTCTTCGTATTCTTCAGAAACAACTTCTGAATTTTGGGCAGCAGCGGCTTCCGCTTCGGCTTGTTTTTTAGCTTCATACTCAGCGCGTTTCTGCTCACGTTCTAAACGCCGGCGTTCTTGTTCGGCTTTTCTTTCTGCCTGATATTGGCGTTTGCGGGCAATAATCTCTTCAGTTTCGGCTTCAACTTCCGCCTTAATTTCATCTGAGACATTATAATAATCGGGATGAATTTCCCCAAATGCTAAAAAACCGTGTCTGTTTCCGCCGTAATCTACAAATGCAGCTTGTAATGACGGTTCTATGCGTACAATTTTGGCAGTGAATATATTGCCTTTGATTTGTTTTTTAGCCGTACTTTCAAATTCTACATCTTCAACCTTGTTCCCGTCCAAGATTACAACACGGGTTTCTTCCGGTTGAGTGTCATCAATCAACATCTTTTTCATAACTGTTATTTCCTAACTAATAATTATCGCTTCTTTATGTTTTAAGCGATATGTGTTTTATCCTTTTGCCGTGGCAAATTTCGGCGTTTCTTTTTGTTGATTACATACCGAATCTTTTGCCAAATATTTCCTCTTATAGCAATAATGCCAAATTCCTCTCGTCAGAAGGCAAGGCGCAAACCTGTTTCAGGTTTATCAGACTACTTTGAGCGCCGTTGCTCCATAACATCTCCTTGTTTAGAGAAAATATTGGTTGGATTATATTATTCTTTTTTCTGATTGCAAGTGAAATATACACTTTCTTACATTTTTTTTATCAACCTTTGCGGCGTACTTCTTCTATGGCTTTAGCAACGGCACGCAGGCGCTTTTGGTAATTTTTTGGGTTTTTAGGGGTAAAATCCGGTGGAAACGGAAAGTCTAATAAATGTTGCATATCTTTATCTTCGGGTACTTCTTGTGGTAACCAGCGGCGGCAAAATGCATAGCGTGCGGCAGATAAATTTTCTGTATTGTAGCCAATGATTGCAAGGAGTTTTTTCTCGTCTGTTTCTTTTGATAAACGGCGTTCGTCGTACCAAAATGTAATACCGGCTTGATAAAGTTTTTTCCATGGAAACCATGCACCGGGGTCCGGTTTTCGCATCGGGGCAATATCGGAATGGGCTAAAATGTGATCTTTTCTGATGCTATAAAGCTCTTGTAATTGTTTAAGTATATCAATTAACTTATTGATTTGATTCTTAAAGTAGCTTCTCTTTATCTGTCCCATAGTCGGACATTCTAATTCAATCCCGATAGATGTTTCATTTAAGGATTGGCCTTCGCTGTTATGCCAACTTGATATTCCGGCGTGATAGGCTACATCTTTTTGAGGAATTACTTCGGTCAAGTTACCATTACGTCCGATAATATAATGTGCACTGACACCGTTTTCTTGCATGATTTCAATTTGCCTTTGAGGATTGCTTCTTGAACAATGAATGATGAGATATGAAATTTTGCCTTTTCTTTTGCGAAAATGCTCTAGCGGATGTTTGTTATCTGGTTTTATCGGCATTATTTCCTCCTTTTGTTTTTAGCTATTTTATTATGAGAGTTTTAAAAAAATCTTTACATTCTGTTTTAGCTGCGTTATGAGTGGGTATATTAAAAATACGGAGCATAATATGAAAGCGGAATTTTATAACTTGATTAATGAAATTAAACAAAGTGCCGATACGTTTCGGAGGTTTCTTTGACTACGATAATGCCAAAATCAGACAGGAGGAATTAGCTGCCCTTACCGCTGATCCGAAACTTTGGGATAATCAAGAGCAAGCAATGAAGTTGACTTCTGAGAAAAATACGCTTGATGATAATATTGCCTACTATGAAGATTTACTTGCATCTATTGAAAATTCAGAAGAGATGGTTGAACTGGCCGAGGCCGAAAATGATGAGGGAATGCTTGGTGATTTATTTAACCATCTGGAAGAACTGAAGAAAACAGCTCAACAAAGGGAGCTTTTAACACTTCTTTCCGGTGAATTTGACAGCAAAGATGCTTATTTGGAAGTGCATGCCGGTTCCGGTGGTACGGAAGCTCAGGATTGGGCTGAAATGTTGCTCAGAATGTACTCCCGTTGGGCGGAAAAGCATAAATTCAAGCTTTCTTATGTGGAGGAAACCGAAGGTGAAGTTGCAGGCCTTAAGTCTGCTACCGTTAAAATTTCCGGTCTTAATGCCTATGGTTGGCTTAAAGGTGAAACAGGTGTGCATCGGTTGGTGAGAATTTCACCGTTTGACAGTAATGCCAGACGCCATACCAGTTTTGCTTCTATTACTGTTTATCCGGTGATTGATGATACGATTAATATTGAAATCAATCCGGCGGATATTAAAATGGATACTTATCGCTCATCAGGTGCCGGCGGACAACATATTAATAAGACGGAATCGGCGGTACGCTTAACGCATATTCCAACCGGTGTTGTGGTTTCTTGCCAGACCGAACGCTCGCAATTTGCTAACCGTGATCAAGCAATGAATATGTTAAAAGCGAAACTGTATGAAATTGAACAACGCAAAAAAGATGCGGCGGCTGAACAAAAATGGGAAGAGCAGGGCGATAACGGTTGGGGTTATCAAATCCGTTCATATGTTTTGCAACCTTATAAAATGATTAAAGATTTACGCACTAATGCGGAAACTTCCGATGATAGAGGTGTGCTTGACGGTGATATAGATTTATTTTTATCAGCTTATTTGGCGCATAAAGCGTGAATATCTATGCCGTATGTGAATCTTGATTGTATATATTAATTGTTGGCGGTTGTTTTTGTTCCGGTGCAGATTGCTTTTTCTGTTGTGGCGTGTTGGATTTGTCTTGGCGACCTAACTGCATTGGAGAGTAGCCGGCTTGTTCTAATGTATCTTTCATTGTTTCTGTTAAGAGATTTCTATTTTTGAGAACCAGTACTCTGGCGGCGCTGCAATTTATTAAATGTTGTTTTTCGGTTGGTTTATTATTGTAATCATTGGTTATTAATGCTACTTTTTTTGCTAATTGTTCAGGTGATAGCAAAGTTAATGCGTATCTTTGCACATATTCATGACGTAAGGATATTTGGTCTAATAAACTGCTTTTAGCACATTTTCCCTCATAATCTTTTTTTATCTTTTTCAGGTAGGTTTCCCTATCTTTTATAACATCTAGACAATCCTGCACAGTATTCTTATCTTCTATAAATTTTACATTTGAAACAGTTTTATGATTGTATGCAGCCTTAAGATATTGGCGCAATGATGCATGGAAGTTTTCTGGTTTTTGGACTAATTTTCCGTGTTTTTCCGCCCAGTCATCAAGACTACTGACACCATCTAACTTAGGAATAGAGATACCCAATGTTTTAGATATATCTTTTGCACCGGCTTCTTCTAATACGGCAACAATTTGATCGGCACAGTTTTCGGTAAGAAAATTATAATCTTTGCCGGCTACTTTTGTTTTGCGATTTTGTATGGCTTGTTTTAGTTTTTCTCCGTCAATACCGACTTCGCTTGGGTATACTTCATAGATGTAACATCCGTCTGATTGTCCGGCGTTTTTGCTAAATCCTCGTGAGCTGTAATTAACAACTTCTCCGTCATATTCCATTATGGCATGACTTATGATATTTTCGCTGGAACCGAAAGGATAAATATGTAGCTTTATAGGTTTTTCTCTAGGTGTCATTATCTCTCTCCTTACATAATGCTATGGTAGCATATTTTTTCGGTTAATGCAAGATATAAAGTGATTGGTAGATTAGTCGTGAATGTGGTTTGTTTTAATGAGTGTACTTGTTAAGGTGTTAGATTTATTTTGTTTTTTATTGTATTTATAATCCTCTGAAAATTCTGCTCCGTACTCTACGATATCATTAAGATCATCATAAGGGATATTTAGCCGATTATGACGATGAGATTTGTATAATAAATCTCGTAAATCGTTCATCGGTTCGGTCTTACTTAAAAATTCTTGTATCATCGCCGTAACAATTTTTTCTTCGGTTATACCTGCCGGTGTTTTATATTTTTCCCATTGTCCGCCGTTATGCTCATCTCCGCCTTCTTTGGTTAATCTATTAGCTAACAGGACATATTCATTTTGGGATAAGGGGACAAATAAAACTTCTTCATCAGTTAATTGTTCATTTTTGATGTATTCTTGGAAAGATTGCGGGTTATAATTTCTTTGTGCACGCTTTTTATCTGATTTTGTAATACGTTCTAAATGCGACATTTTTACCGGAATGTCGCCCATATATTCGCTGATGTTGTTATGATGAATGATTAAACTCTGTTTTAGTATAAAATCTGTTTCTCCTGGCAAGTACTCCAATGCCGGCATTGTTTGTGCAAATTCATTTTCTAAACTTTCGGCAATATAACTGCCATAGCATTGTGTGATATTCATAATGCGTGCCATATTACCGGCTGCTTGATTGGCTGATTTGCGTTTGAGCTCATTTGATTCTTCTGTTGTGGCAATTAGTGGCAATAGATATTGGTCAAAATAGGCTTCTCCGGTTTCTTTTGCAGATAATCGTTTTTCGGACATCGTCATGTGCGGTTTTAATTCCGGATAGTAAAAACATATAATATCGCAATCTTTGGCTTTTTCTTTGAGCATTTCTTCGGCTATCTTACACATACCATTTGCTGCTTCAGTTGTTTTGCATGCATTTCCCGGGAATATGACGACTGCTTTTTTGTTTTTTCCCAAAATATAGTCTTTGGGTAACGGACGGCAGTGATTGGTTGCGGTTGTATCCCTGATTATGGCATGTAAAGGTTGATGCTCTCTTTGCGGCTTTTGCATTATTTTTTTGCTCCTATTTTTGTATCTTTGGTGCAGTATAGCATATTTATTTTATTTATTCAAGTACTGCTCGGTCGGGGCAGGGGCGGTCGAGGAGGCTCGACACCCATCACTTATAGGGCTTTCCAGTGGGGTATGGGGTACTGCTCGTACGGAGGTCGGGTAGGCCCGACTGCCATCACTTTGGGGTTTTTCCTTGGGGTGGAGGTATACTCTGGGGAAACTCTGGAGATGCTGAAACAAGTTCAGCATGACGCTTTAGTCGTTCAGCATGACGCGTTTGTAGCTATAAGGATGAAGTGTTGGTACTGATAAAATTGTGCACAGGCTGAATGTGCCTTCTAACACAAATTCAGTCCTGTGTGCAATTTTATTCTTTCTGGATTGTTACGTCGCTTCGCTCCTCACAATGACGAAGAAGATGAGTGTCACGCGGCGTTGCCGTTCACAATGACGAAGAGGAGGATTGCTACGCCACTAAAGCGGCTCACAATGACGAAGAAGATGAGTGTCACGCGGGGTTGCCGTTCACAATGACGAAGAGGAGGATTGTCACGTCGCTAAAGCTCCTCACAATGACGAAGAGGAGGATTGTCACGTCGCTTCGCTCCTCACAATGACGAAGAAAATGAGTGTCACGTTGCCGTTCACAATGACGAAGAAGATGAGTGTCATGCGGCGTTGCTTGTTACGTAATGATGAAATTTAATGTGCCGAGCATGATTTTTTTGCTTCTCAAAAAAATCATTTCTTGCTTTGCTCGGCACGAACAGCCTTGCGGCTGTCTGCTGCGCGCAGGGCGCCGCTCGAGCCGCGGAGGCTGGGCGCTTGCGCCCAAGTACTTTGATACGCTGTGGATTATTTTCTATCGTTGTTGAATGATTTCTTCTAAACTCATAATCTTACCCTATTAAGGAGTTTTGATGATGTTTTCTAAATTTGAAACAATGGTCGCAGCACGTTATCTGCGCGCGAAACGTAAAGAAGGTTTTATCTCGGTTATTACTTCATTTGCTTTTATCGGTATTGCTTTGGGCGTGGCTACTCTGATTATCGTTACCTCTGTGATGAATGGCTTTAAAGCTGAGCTTTTAGGGCGTATTTTGGGTATTAACGGTCATGTCAGTATTGTGGCTCTTAATAATACCCCATTCGATAATTATCAGCAAGCAGTTAAAGATTTGGAAACGCAGGTTTCCGGTGTTAAAGTGGCTATTCCAATGGTTGAAAAACAACTCTTAGCTACTGCCGGTAATAGTGCTGAAGGTGTTATGATACGCGGTGTTAATGCCAATGATTTACTCAAAAAACAAGTCCTTCGTGATGGGTTTAAAGATTTTGATATGCACGATTTTGAGGGTGATGTCGTGGTCTTGGGATATCGGCTTGCAAATAAACTCGGTGTTAGCGAAGGCGATGAAATTACACTCCTTTCTCCAAACGGCAAAATCACTATGTTTGGTACCGTACCCAGAATGAAAAGCTATCAAGTCGTCGGAACTTTTAATTTCGGTATGTATGAGTATGATGCTAATTTTGTGTTTATGCCACTCGAAGCCGCACAAAAGTTCTTTTCTTTAGGAAATGGAGTAACCGGTATCGATGTTACGCTTAAAGATGGAGCGGATATAAATGATGCTCGGCAACTCATCAGTAATGCTATTCAAAGTTCCGGTAACAGAGCGTATGTTTACGATTATCGGCAGACGAATTCCGCCTTCTTTAATGCCGTTGATGTGGAACGGAATGTGATGTTCATAGTACTTACGTTGATTATCTTGGTGGCGGCATTTAATATTATTACCGGTTTGATTATGCTTGTTAAAGATAAGGGGAGGGATATTGCCGTTTTGCGGACTATGGGTGCAACTAAAGGTATGGTGATGCGGATTTTCTTCCTTGATGGAGCTTTTATCGGCTTTGTCGGTACATTTATCGGTGTGGCACTCGGTTTACTGTTTTGTGATAATATTGAAAATATTCGTCAGTTTTTGCAGACTATTTCCGGACGTGACCTGTTTGCAGCGGAAATCTATTTCTTATCCCGCTTGCCGGCTAAAGTTGAGCCGGAGGTCGTGTTTGCCGTAACCGGTATTTCTTTGTTACTTTCTTTCTTGGCAACACTTTATCCTGCTTATCGTGCGGCCAAGATGGATCCTGTGGAGGCTTTGCGTTATGAATAATGTTAATGAAAAAGCTGTTTCTTGTCCGGTTTTGGAATTGCGGAATGTTATTAAAACTTATCGCCAAGGAAAAACCAATCTGGAAGTTCTTAAAGGTGTTAATCTGACTATCCGTAGCGGTGAAATTGCGGGTCTGGTCGGACAATCCGGTGCCGGTAAATCAACTTTGTTGCAGATTGCCGGTCTTTTGGATAAACAAACTTCCGGTCAAATACTGGTTAATGGCGAAAATATCGGTAAAATTGGTGATGATGTACGTACATCCCTTAGACGTGATTATATCGGTTTTGTTTATCAATATCATAATCTTTTGGGGGATTTCTCTGCACTTGAAAATGTGATGATGCCTTTGTTGATAGCCGGCGTTAAAGCGCGTGAGGCGAAAGATAAAGCGGAGTTTTTGCTTAATAAACTTAAACTTTCGCATCGTTTGACGCATCGTCCGGCTGAGCTTTCCGGTGGTGAACAACAACGTGTGGCTATAGCACGTGCGTTGGCTCATTCTCCACGTTTATTGCTGGCTGATGAACCGACCGGTAACTTGGATCCGAATACAGCCGAAGAGGTCTTTTCTGCTTTGCTGGCAATTATTAAGGAAACAGGACTTGCGGCGTTGATTGCGACACATAACTTAGATTTGGCGGCACGGATGAATCGTCAATTTAAGCTTAGCGATGGTAAACTTGAAGAAATCGGCGGAAGCGGTAGCAGTATTTTGGCGAAAATCAGTAAGAATTTTTATTAATTTATTTAGAAAAGCTATTTTTGTTTCATCTGGCGAGCAATATCTTTAAAGTTTATACCGGACGCTTTTTCTATCTTTCTGATGATTTTATTGGCGTTCATGGTTGGTATTCTTAAACTTTGCGAGATTTGGTTGTTTGCTCCGCCCATCGAAGGCATAAAATCTTCTATATTTGTAGAGTTACTGCTTTTAGAGCCGGTACTTTCATTAGAGAATATTCCTGAATCTGCATCGGTGGTATTTTCAGTATTATTTTCGGCAGGTTCTGAGTTGCTATTGAATAATCCGCTGATTTTATCCAGTAAATTACTCTTTGAGGATTCTTCTGCGGTGGTATCATAATCAGTGTTATCTATAACAACGGTTTCTTCCGGTGTGTATGATTCAATGTTGTTAATGTTGTTTTTCTTTCTGTTTTTTTCGTACACATCAGCCACGTCTTCTTCCGTATTGGGTTGTAACCACGGATTAGTGCTTAATTGCGCTTTGGCCGGTAAGGAAGGCGCTATTAATATCAATAAACATATAAAAGCTATTCTTTTTTGCATTTTTCACTCAAAGAAGTTAAATTTTAATATATTCTAGTGTTAAAAGTTTAATTTTAATTTAATGCATTAAAAAAACGGTACTCGAAAGTACCGTTTCTTGATATTCCTCTGGATAATAAGAAATTATCTGGAGTAAAATTCGATAACCAAATTCGGTTCCATTTGGGCGCCGTAAGGTACGTCTTCAAATTTCGGAATGAATGTGTATTTAGCTGTTAATTTGGCTGTATCTACTTCTACATAAGCCGGAACATCACGAGTTTGTGATTGAACAGCATCCATAACAATGGCTAAGTTCTTTGATTTTTGACGAACTTCAATAACATCGCCGGTTTTTACAGCGTAAGAAGGAATGTTTACCTTTTTGCCGTTAACCAATACGTGACCGTGATTTACAAATTGACGAGCTGCAAATACTGTCGGTACGAATTTTGCTTTGTATACTAAGTTATCCAAACGAGATTCCAACAAACCGATTAAGTTTTCAGCAGCGTCACCACGACGGCGAATCGCTTCTTCATAATATTTATGGAACTGCTTTTCGTTGATGTTACCATAATAAACTTTTAATCTTTGTTTAGCATATAATTGCTCACCATAGTCTGTGGTCTTTTTTCTTTTTTGACCATGTTGACCAGGAGCATAATTTCTCTTCAAAATAGGGCTGTTTTGGTCACCCCAAAGGTTTTGACCATAGCGGCGGCTATTCTTTTTCTTTGCATTAACAATACTTTTCATAAATAAATCCTTTTTTTGTTGTTTAAATTATTGTCCCGATAGTTTTGTCGTTGAGGCGTTTTTACGCTAGCGCAAACGGGGTGTTTGCCACCCTCATTCTCGGAAGTGCGCTTAATATACAAATGTTTTTTTTATTTTGCAAGGAGTTTTTTTTCTTTTATTGGGAAATTTTAAATTGAAAAAGCCTTGAGTTTACCTTTTGAGGGGTAAAAACAAGGCTCTTTTTAGTTTACAGCGACGTGATGAATTTTGTTTCTTTTCATCCAGCGCTGGTTGTACAGGCCTCCTACTTCTCTGGCACCGTTTTTTGTGACGATGACGAGTTTGTTGCCTTTGCGGACAGCAGCGACGTATTCTACACCGTTGTTGGTTACAGCGATGAGTTCGTCAGCTTCGGTCCAAGGCAGGTAGCGGAGACCGTTTTTATAGACGAAGAAGGTCAGTTTTCCATTTTCCTCGACGTAGATGTAGTTCTCTTCGCTGCGGCTTTCGTCGTTAGCGATAAATGAAATACTATCTGCGTTTTCGGCCATGGGGATTAACTGATGATTCTTGTCCATAGCATAAACGGCTTTTTTGCCATCTTTTTTAACAACAAAGTAGCGTCCCTTTTTTGCTATAACGCTATCCATTGAAAACACATAATCTTCTGTGTTTACGTATGGATCAGGGTCGGTACTTAATTGTCCGGTGACAAAAAGCACAATACCAATAATAATGACCAGTCCGAGTTTGACTAGTGTTTTTGAAATTTTCATAGTTCTGTTTTTTTTATGGGGTTTAACATTGTGCGCATGGTTCTTAATGCGGACTTTGTTTGAAGAATTAACCCCAAAAACAAAACCCTGACACAGACATAATACGCACATAATACTTATTTCACGCTTTTAGTATATCATATTTTTGGGATAAAAACAAGTACTGTCTGCAGCCGAGGGCTGAGCCATCACTTTGGGCTTTGTGTGTGGTACAAAAGCGGCAAGATATTTCTGCGCTCTTTGGGAGAGAAAATTATTCTTCTATCTTTAATTTTTGGACGATGCCACCGTAATCTTCTATAAATTTATATTCTTCCGGCGTTAGTTCTTTCTTCAGCAAATCATCACGCTCTTTTTGTAATAAATCTATTTGCGTCATAAAACTCTTCGGTAAACGCCTTTCTTTTATCTCTTTGGCAAGAAAATCTATAGTTGCATTTAATCTCTTTAAATGATCATACGAATCATACATACTGAATAACTTTTTTATCCTGATTAAAAAGGCCGGCGCTTCCCAATTCATGCGATTTAAATTCTGCTCTAATAGCTTCGGACATACCGCTGAAGGGTAGGGACGATTGGCATAATCTTTTAACAGTTCTGCAAGTTCAGGCCTTTTATTTATCTCTTGTACGGTTAATAATAAATGCGAAAATTCCGTCTCTTCAAACTTGTCTGATAAACGCGAAATCATAAATCTCGGCAAATCCTCTTCTATCACTTTCTTTTGAATGACAGCATTGCTAATCCCTAAATAAATCAAATAGCTGATACTGATGGTGTATAATGCCGGTTTAAACCATTTGCGCCGTAAAACACGAACTAATTTTTTTGAACGTGGTATTTTTTTTGATTTTGCCATACGTATTCTCCTTTTAGGAGCCTATTTTATAAGATGATATCTTTTTTGCAAGTATTTAAATTCGTTTTGATTATTTTGAGAAAGATTTTTTGTTGTTTATATTTATTAAATCAATACAGCTTTCGTCATCCGATTTTATTTGGCGCAATTTTTTAAGGTCATCGTCTAATAAAAATTTTTCACCCGTTGTTTCAATCTCTTTTCTTATGTCAGCATCATCTCCGCCATTTTTTTGGGCAATCTTTAAGGCCTTAAACATTGCATCATATAGACGAAGCTCTCTTTTATCTATCGTTGCTTCGGCCGGTTCTTGCAATATGCCTTTTTCCAGATTGTGAAGATATTTAGTATCCGGAAAATCTGTTCCCATTTCATCTATGCACATATTAACCATTAACACTAATCTCTTGGAATGCAGTTTCTTTTCCGGCATACCGTTTTCTTCATCCTTTGATAAAAAATAGTCTAGATTATAGCGCATATTGCTAATTTTCATGTAGTATTTATCTTCTATTTCTTCTAATTCACGAGATTTGTCGGCGTATCTCGCTGATGAATCAAGAAAGTAGTTAAATAAAGCAGTCCAAGTTTCTTTTTTTTCATTTTCGGTTACTCTTTCCGCATGAGGTACTCTCTTTTCGGAAAAGTCCTGCCATCCTTGTTTTTCCTCTTCTTCTCGTTCGTGCATCATGTCATATTTGTGGTCTAAGGCACAGAGGTCATTAGGATCTGTATATAAACCGTAATGCTTTTCCAGTTCTGTCTTTCTCTTATGGTCGGCAATGCGGCGCTTTTCTTCTGCTGTACGCATTTGTTCACGAGCTTTTGCTCTTTCAATTTGATGTCTTTTAGTTGTGCCAGTCATTTTTATTCTCCTCCTTAAGAATGATAACTTATTGTAGCTTTTTTGGGATAATTGTGCAAGTTATTTTTGATAAAATCGGACAAGATTAAAATAATACTTGCAATTTCTATGAGGTGTGGTACTTTCCAGCCGTTAAAAAACTAAAAGAATCGGAAAAAGGGGAGACTTTTTGCGACGCTTTGTTTAAAAAGTTGCAGGGGACTGTCTTTTTTCTTTGTAATGTATATTTTTTTAAGGATATTTATAAATGTCAGATGTTAAAATGAAAATGATGGATGCCAACGAAGCGGCCGCTTCTGTTGCGCACCGCATGAACGAAGTCTGCGTTATCTACCCGATTACTCCGTCTTCTCCGATGGGGGAATGGGCTGATGCTTGGTCTTCTGCAAAACAGAAGAACCTTTGGGGCGTCGTTCCTTTTGTTCAAGAAATGCAATCTGAAGCCGGTGCTGCCGGTGCTTGCCATGGTTCTTTGCAGGCAGGTGCTTTGACAACTACCTTTACCGCTTCACAAGGTTTGCTCTTAATGATCCCGAATATGTATAAAATTGCCGGTGAGCTTTCTCCGTTTGTTATGCATGTTGCGGCTCGTTCACTTGCTTATCATGCTCTTTCTATTTATGGTGATCACTCCGATGTTATGAGTTGTCGTCAAACAGGGTTTGCAATGCTTTGCTCTAACTCGGTGCAGGAAGCTCACGATATGGCAGCTATTGCGCAAACTTCTACTTTGCGTTCTCGCGTTCCGTTTATGCATTTCTTTGATGGTTTCAGAACATCTCACGAAATCAAAAAAATTAATCTTATCTCTGATGATGATTTACGGGCAATGCTTGAAGGTGTTGACTATAAATTTGCCGCGAAAAATGCTTTGAGGCCGGAGGCTCCAGTTATTCGCGGTACGGCACAAAATCCGGATGTGTTCTTCCAAGGTCGTGAAGCTGCTAATAAATACTATGACGCAGTTGAAGGTATTGTTCAGGAAGAAATGAATAAATTTGCTAAAATCACCGGTCGTCAATACCATATAGTTGATTATGTCGGTGCTAAAGATGCTGAACATGTTATCGTGGTTATGGGTTCCGGTGCGGAAACAGTGGAAGAAGCTATTGAGTATTTGAATGCTCATGGTTCTAAATTGGGTGTCTTGAAAGTTCACCTCTATCGTCCGTTCCCGGAAAAAGCATTACTTAACGCAATGCCTGCAACAGTTAAAACTGTTTCTGTTTTGGATAGAACAAAAGAATCCGGTTCGCTTGGTGAACCTTTATATCTTGATGTTGTTACCGCTTTATCACAAGCTTATGCCAATGGTAAAATTGCAAGCTTGCCGAAAATTTATGGCGGTCGTTACGGTCTTTCTTCTAAAGAATTTACACCGGCAATGGCTAAGGCTGTATTTGATAATGCAACATCTGCAAATCCGATTAACGGTTTTAGCGTCGGTATTATCGATGATGTTACGCATAAATCTTTAAGTTATGATGCTAACTTTGATGTTGAGCCTGATGATGTGGTTCGTGCCGTATTCTTCGGTTTGGGTGCTGACGGTACAGTTGGTGCTAATAAAAACTCAATTAAAATTATTGCTGAAGATGCCGGTAAATACGGACAAGGTTATTTTGTGTATGACAGCCGTAAATCCGGTTCTATGACCACATCTCACTTGCGTTTTTCCGATAATCCGATCCGTTCGGCTTATTTGATTAATCAGGCTGACTTTGTGGCTTGTCACCAATTCCAATTTATGAATAAAGTGGATATTTTGCATATTGCAAAAACCGGTGGTACGTTCCTTTTGAATGCACCTTATAAGCATGATGAAGTTTGGAACCACTTACCAATAGAAGTTCAAGAACAAATAATCTCTAAAAAGTTGAAGTTCTATACTATTAATGCGGTGGAAGTTGCGCGTGCAACCGGTATGGGTGCTCGTATTAACACCATCATGCAGGCATGCTTCTTTGCAATTTCTAATATTTTGCCGAAAGATGAAGCTATTGCACAAATCAAAGCCGCTATTAAAAAGACATATTCCAAGAAGGGTGATGCTATCGTTCAAAAGAACTATGCTGCTGTTGATGCGTCTTTGGAACACATGTTTGAAGTTAATTATCCGGATCATGTTACGGCGACACATCATCGCTTGGCACCGGTTCCGGCTGATGCTCCGAAGTTCGTTCAAGGCTTAACCGCTAAATTGATTGCTGATAAAGGCGATACCATTACTACTTCTGAATTGCAGGAAGTTGTTGACGGTACATGGCCGACAGGAACAACTCAATATGAAAAGCGTTGTATCGCTACCGAAATTCCGGTTTGGGATGCTAATACTTGTATTCAATGCGGTAAATGTTCTATTGTTTGTCCGCATGGCGTTATTCGTATGAAAGTTGCCAATGATGCTGAGCTTGCTAATGCTCCGGCAACTTTGAAGCGTGCTGATTATAAAGGTAAGGAATTTGCCGGTAAGAAATTTATGTTGCAAATTTCTGCTGAAGACTGTACCGGTTGCGGACTTTGTGTTTCTGCTTGTCCGGCTAAAAATAAGGAAAATCCTGAATTGCACGCCATTAATATGGATCATATTGAAAATCATCTTGAAGTTGAAAAAGAAAACTGGAAGTTCTTTGAAACTTTGCCGTATGTAAAACGTACCGAAGTACAAAAGAATTTGCCGAAGACAACCCAAATGATTCAGCCGTTATTTGAGTATTCAGGTGCTTGTGCCGGTTGTGGTGAAACACCTTATATCAAACTCATTACGCAGTTATTTGGTGATAGAATGGTTGTGGCTAATGCAACCGGTTGTTCTTCTATCTATTCCGGTAACTTGCCGACAACGCCTTATACTAAAGATGAAAAGGGACATGGTCCGGCTTGGGCAAACTCTTTGTTTGAAGATAATGCGGAATTCGGTTTGGGTATGCGCATTTCTATTGACCAAAGCGAAGTTAAGGCAAAATATTTATTGGAAAATATGAAAGATCAATTAGGTCTTATTGCTGATAAGATTTTGGCTAACCCGCAGTCGAATGATGCAGAAATTGATGCTCAACGTGACAACGTTAAAGAATTGCGCGCTAAGTTAGCAACAATTAATACCGAAGAAGCAAAATTGCTCAATGAAGTTGCTGATTACCTCATCAAGAAGTCTGTATGGATTATCGGTGGTGACGGTTGGGCTTATGATATCGGTTTCGGTGGTCTTGACCACGCGATTGCTTCCGGTCGTAATGTTAATATCTTGGTTGTCGATACCGGTGTTTACTCTAATACCGGCGGTCAACAATCTAAGGCAACACCGATGGGTGCTTCTGCAAAATTTGCTACAGCCGGTAAAGAATTACCAAAGAAAGATTTGGCTATGATTGCTATGTCTTATGGTAATGTTTATGTGGCTCAAGTGGCAATGGGTGCTAATGACAGTCAGGTTATTAAAGCATTCAATGAAGCTGAAGCTTATGACGGTCCGTCACTCATTATCGCATATTCTCACTGTATTAACCAAGGTTTGAATATGGCGGAAGGTTTAAGCCACCAGAAAGATGCGGTTGAGACCGGTTCTTGGCCGTTGTATCGTTATAATCCGGAAAACATCAAGGAAGGTAAGGCTCCTTTGATGCTTGATTCTAAGGCTCCTTCTAAACCGCTTGCTGATTATATGTCCAGCGAAACGCGTTTCCAAGTTGTCAATAAGATGAATCCGGAACGTTATAATACTTTGCTCAATAAAGCTCAAGAAGGTGTTAGCGAAAAGCGTGCGCTCTTAGAGCATATGAGCCAGTATAAAGTTGAAGTTGAAGAAACAAAACAGTCTGAAGCTGTTTAGTAATACTTTGATTTTACTTAAGAAGGGTGCATCGTTATGGTGCACTCTTTTTTTGTGTGATATTATTATTTAATGAGTATCAACGTGATGTACCGCGATTTGTTTGTCTTTGTGTATTTATAGCGGTGGCTTTAACAAACTTATTGTTTTTAACCTCTATGCCATATCGGTTTAATTGTTCGCGGTTACGTTTTATTGTTTCATTTAGCTTATTGATCATTTCTGCTGAATTAGGTAATTTATCTTTGTTGGCGGTAATTTCTGCAAGAACGACCGTATTTTTGCAATAATCGAGAACACTGCTGCTGATTCTATATTCCATACTACGTTTGGCTGATTCTTCTGTTCGGTATGATATCACGGAACCATCATAAGTCCATTTGCCATCGGCATCTTGATAGGGGAGTTTAGCTAATTTGGCAATTTCTTTTACTTGTTTTTTAAATTCTTCATCGCCTTGACAACCATAACTGCGTGAGTTATTGATTGTGGTCTCATATAAAGATTTTATTTTTTGTTCATAATTGTCATCAGGGGCGTTACCTGTTGCTGAGGGCATATCAATACTAATTGTACCATATTTTGTTTGAGCTTTATATGTGTGTTCGGTATAATTCGGTGTTCCATCTGTATTGTTAAAAAATGGATCTTCTTTATATAACCATTCATGGTCTAGTACAAAATCATTCGTTTTCGGTTGAGATTTTTGTTGCGGGTGTTGGGCAACATTCATACGGCTAAGCGCTTTGGCTGTGGCTACTCTGGCTTCTGCATCGGTTCTGGCTTCATGCAGAGCAGTATTTAATTTTTGATTCTCACTGGCCATGATTATTCTCCGTAAATCCTATATATTATAGTATAGCAAATTTGTAACTTATTGTCAATTAAGTCATCAAAATAGGTTAGTGATTTTTTTTTATTTTCGTTCAGATTATTTTAACTAAATTGCTTTTAAGATACAGCCAATGATATTTTTTGAGGAGTACCTCATGGGCATGTATAATTTAGATAAGATATTGAATACGGTTATTAATGCGGATTGTGTCGAAACAATGAAAAGAATCGCAGATAATTCTATTGATGTGATTTTTGCTGATCCGCCTTATAATTTGCAACTCGGTGATGCACTTAAACGTCCGGATAACAGCGAAGTTAAAGGCGTTTATGAGGAATGGGACAGTTTCGAAAGTATTGCTGAATATGATAAATATACTAAAGCGTGGATGACAGAAGCGCGTCGTATCTTAAAAGAAAATGGTACGATGTGGGTTATCGGTTCTTATCATAATATCTTTCGTGTCGGCTATATTATGCAAGATTTGGGATTTTGGATATTAAATGATATTATTTGGAATAAAACTAATCCAATGCCGAATTTTAAGGGTACACGTTTTACTAATGCTCATGAAACGCTCATTTGGGCAACGAAAAATCCAAAAGCAAAATATACTTTTAATTATGAAGCAATGAAAGCGATGAATGATGATGTGCAGATGCGTTCTACATGGGAAATTCCGCTTTGTACCGGTAATGAACGGTTGAAAAATGCTGAAACCGGTGAAAAATTGCATCCGACACAAAAACCGGAGGCACTTTTGTATCGTGTGATTATGGCGTCAACGAATGTCGGAGATGTTATCTTAGATCCGTTTTTCGGAACCGGTACGACCGGAGCTGTGGCTAAACGTCTCGGACGAAAATTCATCGGTATAGAAAAAGATTTGACATATATTAAAGGAGCGAGAGATCGTATTGCGGAAGTTCAATGTTCAACCGAAGAGGGCGCTTTGGATTTTACTTGTAAACGTAAATTACCTAAAGTTCCGTTCGGAGCAGTGATTGAACGCGGTCTTATTGCACCGGGTGATGTGCTTTATGATGAGAAGAAAAAGGTTAAAGCTATTGTTCGCTCTGACGGAACAATTAAACTTAAAAATGAAGTCGGTTCAATTCATCAAATCGGCGCAATGGCACAGAATTCCGTCACTTGTAACGGTTGGGTTTATTGGCATTTTGTTGATGAACATAAAAAGCTTGTGCCGATTGATATGCTACGCGAGATAATTCGTGTGGAAATGGGGTATGTCGGCGAATAGTACTGCCCGTACGGGGCAGGGGCGTCCCTGCACCCATCACTTAGAGGGCTTTCCAGTGGGGTGTAAGTATACTCTATGGAACTGATAAAATTGTGCACAGGCTGAATGTGCCCTCTAACACGAATTCAGTCCTGTGTGCAATTTTTTAATTTTTTCTGGATTGTCACGTCGCTTCGCTCCTCACAATGACGAGGAAGAGGATTGCCACGCTACTAAAGCGGCTCACAATGACGAGGCAGAGAATTGTCACGTCGCTTCGCTCCTCACAATGACGAAGAGGAGGATTGCCACGCCGCTAAAGAGGCTCGTATTGACGAGAGGGGAGGATTACCATGGGGTGTTGCTTGTTACGTAATGATGAAATTTAATGTGCCGAGCATGATTTTTTTGTTACTCAAAAAAATCATTTCTCACTTCGCTCGGCACGAACAGCCTTACGGCTGTCTGCTGCGCGCAGGGCGCTGTTCAAGCCACAGGGGCTGGGCGCTTGCGCCCGTTAATTGCTAAACATGGGGGATAATGCTTATTTATAGGTTGCGAAAAACAGCAGTTTGGATATATTTGAGGGAAATTTCCGATTAGCGCTTGTTTGAGGACCTTTAATGTATAAATTTTTGTTAAACCTTATTAGTCTTGGTTTGTTGTTTTTAGTCTTAGCAATGGTGGGGGTGTTTTTATGGTTCCGCACCTATGGTTTTGATATTCCGGATTATAAAAAATTAGCAACTTATGAGCCTCCGGTGACAACACGTCTTTATGCCGGTGACGGACAGGTACTTATGGAATATGCCGTGGAAAAACGTATCTTTGTGCCGGAAAATAAAATACCGCCATTAGTTAAAAATGCTTTTATTGCAGCTGAAGATAAACATTTTTATTCACATCCGGGTATTGATTTTTTGGGTATTACTCGCGCTATCTTTACAAATGTTAAAAATTATTTGCAAAAGAAACGTATGGTCGGTGCTTCTACCATTACACAGCAAGTGGCAAAGAACTTTTTACTCTCTTCAGAGCGCTCCTTAACACGTAAAATTAAAGAGGCTGTCTTAGCTTATCGTATCAGTAAGGCTTTTTCTAAAGAACACGTTTTGGAACTTTATCTTAATGAAATCTACCTCGGTAATCGTGCTTATGGGGTGGCGGCAGCGGCACTCAATTATTTTAATAAAGCTCTTGATGAGTTGACAATAGAAGAGGCAGCTTATCTGGCAGCACTTCCGAAAGGACCGAATAACTATCATCCTAAAAAACATTATGAGGCAGCAGTGGCTCGCCGGAATTGGGTGATTGATAGAATGGCTGAGGATAATTATATTTCTGAAGAAGATGCTCAAAAAGCAAAAGATAAGCCGTTGGTTACAGTTGATAGGCATTTCGGTTATTTGGAAGATGGTGAGTATTTTAGCGATGAGGTTAGGCGCCTGCTTGCCAAAAGTTTGGGTGAAGATGCTATTTTTGAAGGTGGATTGATGGTGCGTACAACAATTAATCCTGATTTGCAAAAATTGGCGACAAAAACTTTTCGACAGGGATTGATTAATTATGATAGAAGACATGGTTATCGTCAGACTGAGTTGAAAGTTGATTTGTCCGGAAATTATCAAGAGGAACTTAAAAAGGTAGAATTGCCCAAAGGTGCTGAAAAAAGTTGGCAAAAATGCGTGGTTATCGGTATTGAAAAAGATAAAGCACGAATTGAAACAGAAGATGGACAGCAGGGCAGTATTTCACTTAAAAGTTTGGCTTGGGCTCGTAAAACTCTTCCGGATCAGCGTGTAAGTATTCCTCCTAAGAAAATTGAAGATGTCTTAAACAAAGGTGATGTTATCTATGCAGAAGAAATAGGAGAGGGAGAGTTTGAGTTGCGGCAGGTTCCCGATGTCGAAGGGGCTATGGTGGTTATGAGTCCGCATAATGGAAAAATCTTGGCAATGGTCGGTGGTTTTTCTTTTGAAAAATCTCAATTTAATCGTTCAACACAAGCTTACCGTCAGACCGGTTCTACATTTAAACCGATAGTCTATGTGACTGCTTTGGAAATGGGATATTCTCCGACAGATCTTATTCTTGATGCTCCGTTTGTTCTCGACCAAGGGCCCGGACTACCATTATGGAAACCTTCTAACTATTCTAAAGGTTTTTCAGGTTTGACAACTCTTCGTCAAGGTATCGAAAAATCTAAAAATTTGATGACGGTCAGATTGGCTCAGGATATTGGTATGGATAGAGTATCTGAAATGGCTAAACGCTTGGGGGTTATGGATAATTTGCCTCAGTTACTTTCTATGTCTCTGGGTGCTGCGGATACGCGCTTGATTGATATGACGACGGCTTATTCAGTATTTGTTAACGGCGGTCTGAAAATTTCTCCATATTTGATTGAACAAATTCAAGACAGATATGGTAAAAGTCTGTATAAAAATAATAATGTGCATTGTTTGGGATGCTTGATCGCTCATTATGATGAAAATGATAATGTTCCGGTGATTACTGATGATCGTGAACGCGTTTTAGATGAATTAACCGCTTATCAGATGGTTTCTATCTTACAAGGTGTTGCTGTTCGTGGTACCGGTGCACGGTTGGCATCTTTGCATAAAAATTTGGCAGGTAAAACCGGTACAACTAATGAAAATAAAGATGCTTGGTTTATCGGTTTTTCGCCGGATATGGTTGTCGGTATTTATGTCGGGTTTGATGAGCCGCGTACTTTGGGTAAAATTGAAACCGGTGCGGCCGCGGCGTTGCCTATCTTTTATGATTTTATGAAGGAGGCTCTTAAGGATAAGCCGAATTTGGAATTTCGTGTACCGCAGGGAATTAATTTTGTTCGTGTTAACCCGAATACAGGGCGTCCTGCCGGATTGGGTGATAAAATTGTGATTATGGAGGCATTAAAACCGGACTTCAAATTTGGTGATAAGCAACGTGTGGTTGGTGATGATGGGCGTTCAATGCTTGATGCAGAAGGTAGCGCAGAAGAGAGTAAATTTGATCTTGGCTCCGAATATTAAATTATAATGGAGGGGGCTTGAAAAAGCACAGTCATTATTGCAAATTTACTCCTTTATGTACCAAATTCAGGGGGCTTGAAAAAGCACTGTCATTATTGCAAATTTACTCCTTTATGTACCAAATTCGTACACCGCAGTCGTAAATTTGCTTCAAGCACAGCACTTTTTCAAGCCCTTGGTAAAAATCGTTCTAAAAGAACGATTTTTCGGTTTTAAATGTATCGATATGGTGCACTGTCATTATTGCAAATTTACTCCTAATTTCTATCTTTGTTTAGTAAATATTAAGAATAGTTATGTTTATATGTTAGTGTTTTAATAATATTATTGCTCATAGGAGGAAATTATGGCAAAATTGAGAACATCAACGGAAAAAAATCCTATTCTACAAGAAGAAGCGTTGGCTTTTTTGAATTCTCATCCGGAAGTTGTTTTTGAAGTACAGAAAGTGGCAATCCCGGTTAAACTGACAAAAGCTAAGGAAGGGGAAACTGTTCATACAATTACTTTAGCACGTGACGGTCGTACCATTAATGAAACAACTAATACGGCTCAAGAAGGTTTTGGTATTGATACTCGTACATGTATTGATGGTTCTCTTGATCAATATGCTAAAAAGCCGGCAAAAGTTACCGGTAATTATGTTTTAGATGACGGACGCTCATTTGATGATTTGGCTGTTGGTGAAAGTGTTGGGGCGACAACAGTTAGAGAAAAAGAACCTCGTAAGGCTTTTGTTGCTGAAGAGGATATGTATCTGGCAACAACTTGGGGAGAAATACAATTTGTAGCCAGAGGCGGTTTGGTTACATTTTCCGGTGATGAGGCTATTGGTAATAATAATCCTTGTGATATGGTGTTGCATACAGCAAATGGTAACGGTGATGTTGTTTTGACTTCTCATAGTCGTTTAATTAAATCTGATGCATCCAGTAAAGATTTGAAATTACCTGATGGCGCAAAGAGATTTTTAGCTGTTACCAAAGAAGAAGATGGTAAAAACCCTTATATGGCAGAGATGAATAGCTTGTTAACGTCATTGAGCTTCGGCTTAAAAAGAGCTAAAGCTGAAATTGTATTCGCATTGCGCGGCAGAGCTCCAGAACTCAAAGATTCAAGGGATGTTGTCTTGGCTTCTACACCGGATAACCCTTTGTCTCAAGAAGAAGCAAGAACTTATATGCAAATGAATCCGGGGGCGGTTTTTGAAGTAGAAAAGATCGAAATTCCGGTTAAATTGACTAAAGCTCAAGATGGACAGGAAGTTCATACGATTACTTTGGCTCGTGATGGTCGAACAATTGCTGAAACAACTAATACGACTCAAGAAGGATTTGGTATTGATACACGTACATGTATTGACGGTTCGCTTGATCAATATGCTAAAAAACCGGCGAAAGTTACCAGTGGATATACACTTGATGATGGTCGTTCATTTGACGACTTAGCAGTTGGTGAAACAGTTGCGGCACATACGAAAGGGCGTGAAGTTCGTAAAGCATTTGTGGCTCCGCGTGATTTGTATTTGGATACAACATGGGGCGAAGTACAATTTGTGGCCAAGGGCGGTATTGTTACTTTCTCCGGTAAACCAGGTGAAGAAGAAGCTATCGGTAATAATAATCCGTGCGATATGGTTATCCATACACCGAATGGTAATGGTTCGGTTGTTTTAACAGAACCGGCCAGTGAAGTGCGCAATGATTTGCAAAAGTTGGGATTGGATATTTCCGCAGGTACGGAAAAATTCCTTTCCGTGGCACATGCTGAAGATGTAAAGAGCCCATATGTCAGCACATGGCGTGAAGTTGTTGCCGGTATGAAGATGGGTATGCGTGCTTTGCAGAGCAAATTGGGACTTTCTCGTAAGAAATCTGTTGCTCAAGAAGAAGCTGCGCAAAAGGAAGAGCCGAAGAAAGCTAAAAAAGCTTCAACAGGTAAAACTAAGAGCACTAAGGCTAAAAAAGATACGAATGAACGTGATTAATCTTTTGGCTATAACAATGATAAAGTCCGGCAAATGTCGGACTTTATTTTTTTGAGCGCTAGTGGTTATGAGTTAGTGTTTCCACCTCTATTCATGGCTATCCTTAATTGTAAAGGAGAAACACTCGGAGGTGTAGCTGGGGTGGCTATCGGAATTCCTCGTCCCATTGTTGTTCTTATTTGCATTTCGGCTTGGCGTCTGGCGGCGGCAGTGCTTAATGAGTCGGCTGCTTCACCCATTTGCTGAGCATCATAAATAGGTGCTCTTTTCTTTTTATTTCTTTTATATTGTGCTTGAAGAGCTTTGATTTTTGTATCGGTAAATTCTTCCGGATTAACTTTTTGTAGCATAGTTAAAGCTTCCTTATCAGCGACTATTCTTTCATTTGCAAGTTTGGTTAACACGGCTACCGGATCTTCCGGATTTAATGTGCCGCTTTTTATGGCGTTAGAAATGTTTAATCCCGGGTTTCCTGCATAATAAGCATGAAGTAATGAAAGTTGTAATTCACGCGGATATTTATTGAAAATTTCTTCACCTTTTGAGGCATCGCCTTTGCCAAGACCTTCGTATGTTCTTTGTATGCGGTCAGCGTAGTCTTTATCAAATTGCTTACGCATTGCTGTCTCAGACATTCTTATATTTGCAGCACTAGCTGGAGAAGTAATTACATTGTAACCGTTGATATTTTGGGTTCTTAAGGTTTTATTTTTAACGGCGTTAACCATGTCATCAAAGATTTTACCTTTTTCTTCTGCAGTTAATTTAACTTGTCTTCCGCCTACGGTTTTGGTCAATTCCATTTGCTTAAAACGTTCTTTATAAGCAGGCAGGCTTCCGGCTCTTCTTTTATCGGCGGCTGATGCATTAGGATCTAATAAAACTTCAGGGAAAATCAGATTACCTTTACCAATGGTCGGGTTTCCTTTATTTTGCCATTCAACATATATTCTTGAAGATACACCTTCGCCTTTACCAAAGTCTTCGTAAGCGGCATCTTGCATGGCTTTTCCGGTTAAAGGACGGTCTTCTTCTCTATAATATCTCATATAATCATCTAATGTCATCGGCGGTAAGTTAGCGGTACCGACAATATCGGCTGTGGTTGGCTCATCATTAGTTGGGGTTACTTGTTGTTCTTTAGGTTGTTCAATGGCAACTACTTCTTGAACGACAGGCTCGTTTGAAGTATTATCACGTGTATCTAAACGTTGCTCCAACTGACCTTGGTTAGAGGATAAATCAAATGCCGGCGCTTCCATTATATGATTTAGTTTGACATTGGCGAGAGTTGCATCAACTTCCATTTCACGTTTTTTTATGGCTGTGGCTAATGTTGCGGAGGAAACGTCTTCAGTGGCAAAATAGGCGAGGGCATCTTTGGTCAAATATTTATTAGCTACGCCGGCGCGTTTAAGTAGGTTGCTCGGTTCTGCTAATGACATTTGTACAATATCATAGGCATAAGGACCATATTTATCAAGCAAGGCTTGTAGATGCTCTTTATTATTTTTATCTTTTGGATCATTAATTTTTTTTTGTATTTGTGCTATTTTTGCATCATCGGAAAGTTCTCTGATGGTTCTCTTTCTTACATATCTAGCCATGACACATCTCCTACATAGTTATATTTTATGCTAATAGTGTAGCATTTTTGTAGGTGTTTGTCAATAGGATTAAAAGCTAATCAAATTTTACAAATTGTACGTTTGCGGCGTAACTGTCTTTTAAAATTTTTTCTTTGCCATATTTTTGAATGTTAATTTTTAGAGCTAAACCTAAGCGATAAGCTTGGAATAAGTCCCAATGATCTTTCGGGGTATTGGCGGCTAAGCGACGCGTGTTGGGAAGATCTTTGTAACCGGTTTGGGGGAGTTTGGCAGCATGTCTTATACCATTAACCAGAACATTTTGGGCAAAATATTGGATTTTTTTAGCTGCATTACTCATCATGTTATGAGGGGTAAAACCTATAAAATCGTGTTCGCTTAAACTGTTTTTCTTTTCTTCTTCAGGGAGCGGTTTCATCAAATCTTCCCAACTATCTATTTTTATTGCGATAGATTGACGAGGATTTCCTTCAACACCGTTTTTATTGAACTGAGCGCAGTAGAATATGTTGCCTTCTTTGCTGTCCCACCATAAATAACCGAAATCCGGACATGAACAAGGCTGCATATTTAAATATTCTTTGGCATAATTGTTATGTTTGGTGTTTATATCCGAGGCTGAAGAAAAACTAACCATACGTGATTTATTTATGCCTATCGGACAAGAGGGAGAAAACGCAACAGAAAGCATCTGGCTTGTGATGTGGTCTATGGAAGCCTGATCATAGTTTAATTGGCTCATTTCTTTTTGCATCAATGTTTCTAATTTAAGGACTGTATATCCACCCCAACAATAGGGTACAAAAATTGTTTTGCGAATGTTACGCAGAGCTTGTGCTTGGGGTAGGCGGACTGTGCCATTATTTGCAGACAAACGTGCTTCTAGTACCGCGTTATAAATGTCTTTTACGTAACCGGGCATCATTAATTCCTGTTGGGTGGCTAGTGGAAGAGATTGCAATAATTCGGCAGCTTTTTTAGGATCATTTTGTTCTAAAAGCATTAAATGTTTTGCGGTGTCTTCATCAAAGTATTTGCCAAATTCGCATACAGCCATAACCGGACGGACTTTTATGCCTTGTAATTTAGGATGATTTTGGATGAAATTAGTAATATTTTTGAGAATACCGTTACAAGCGTGTAAATTTTCTTTTGTGCTGACTGTACCGGGAAGTCCGACGACAACGAGTTCATCCGGTGCGATATATTCTACCGGTCTGATACCATATGGGTTTTCTTGTGTTTTTTCGCAACGTTCAATCAGCATAGATGCGCTTTTTTGATTGGCATCTTTTATCATTTTAGCAAAGGCTTGTTCGGTATTCATAGTTTTCTCCAAGTGATAATTTGGACGAACCATAAATTATTTTGGAAAATTTGTCAATAAATATTTTATGCGCTCTTTATAGATACGCCATGATAGTATAAAAGGGGCGATTTGATTAATGAAGGTTTTGTTTGGCCTGCAAAGCTATTATATTTTCTGTTGTAAGGGTTGTTTGGCGCGTTGGCTGTTTGATCTCTTTTGTTTGTTGTTGTTCATGTACCTTGGTTGCTTTATTAGCAGCTACGGTCATTTTGGTATTATTTAAGGCGCGAATTGCTTCTAATTCCGGTGTTGGGGCAACAGGGGGATAATTACCTCGTTGTGTTTTGATTTCACCATGAATAACAGCTTTGCTTGTTTCGTTATAATAGACAGGAGGTACACTACCGGTTTCAGGAGCTTGTTGTGCCGGCTCTGCTTTTACTTCTGTTTCGTTATAATAGACAGGAGGTACACTACCGGTTTCAGGAGCTTGTTGTGCCGGCTCTGCTTTTACTTCTGTTTCGTTATAATAGACAGGAGGTACACTACCGGTTTCAGGAGCTTGTTGTGCC